>JAEEGL013051466.1_pt1 | contig 35219 bp, 25 predicted proteins | sample 9134231 | NCBI WGS metagenome assembly JAEEGL01 (sample SAMN16246548, study PRJNA631951) | gut metagenome | biome: gut microbiome; feature: rumen; material: fiber-attached | host: Bos | place: Iran: Karaj | collected 2018-10 | reverse complement strand
TTTGCTCGACCAGTCATTGCGGGCAGTAAGATCAATATAGACCGTATCAGCACCACCCAACTGAGCGGTGGCATACACGCTTTGCAACTGTGTACGGTAGCCGCTCTGCACGGGTTTGAATGTCGAGTTGGTGGTCTCGACATTGGCCAGGGTGAACTTGTTGGCGGTGCCTTTCAGGTGGCCGCTAAAGCCCTCGATAGCGTTGTCGCGCTGGTCAAAACTGGTGCCCAGCACACCGCTCAGGCTCAAGTGGCCATCAGCAATGTAAAAGTATTTGTTGAACTTGGCGAAAGCCTCGGCATACAGTTGGCGGTTGCTCACATTGCGCAGACCGTAGTGGCCGTATTTGGAGGCGTAGAGCGTGTTGGTCGAGGCATAGAATTTTTCCTCATACTTGTCGCTGCTCTTGTCATATTTCACACGGCCCGTGATGTCGAGCCACGGGGTGATACGCCAATTCAACGAAACGGTTGCCTGATGGCACTCCTTGTGGTTGATGAAACGCTCACGCTCGGTCTCCCAGTAGGGGTTCTCCATCGAGATGTCGTAGTTGTAGGGCCAATACTGCACAGGGAAGTTGCGGCCCGTGTCATAGCGCTCGAAGTATCCCAACTTGCTGAAGTCGTCACCAGCGGGGAACAGATAAACAGGCACCAGCGGATTGTGGTACTGGCCCTGGCTGATCATGTTCTGCTCCTTGACGGCGGTGAGCATGTAGCTCAGGTCGAGGGTCATGAGGTCATCGAGGAAGTTGGTGGTATTGCGCAGGCTCACGTTGTAACGGTCATAGTCATTGCTGTGGATGATGCCTTGGGCATTGGTAGCGCCGAGCGACAAATAGGTCTGGTTCTTGTCAGACCCTGTGCTCAGGCTCACCGAGTTGGCGATGTTGGCGCCCGTCTGGAAAAAGTCGGCGGGACGATAGTCACTGGGGGTAGCAAGTTTTTCTCCCCAACTGAAGTAACTGCCCACCTCACTGGGGCCGTACTGATTTTGGAAACGCGGCAACACAAAAGGCTTGGAGAACTGGAAACTGCCGTTGTAGGTCACGTCCACCCTACCCGCACGACCGCGCTTGGTGTTGATGATGATGACACCATTAGCGGCATTAGCACCATAGAGAGCCGCTGCAGTGGGGCCAGTGAGGGCGCTGATGCTCTCGATATCATCGGGGTTGATGTTGCTGGTGGCGTCACCCGTCTGGCCCGCTCCGGCAAAGATACCCTCGGGCTGCTCGCTAGAGAGGTTCTGCATGGGGATGCCATCCACAACATAAAGCACGTTGTTATTGCCGTTGATGGATTTGGCACCTCGCATCACCACGCGGCTGCTGCCGCCGGCCCCCGTGGCGCTGGCGTTGATGGTCACACCCGCCACCTTGCCAGCCAGCGAGTTGACAAAGTTTGCATCCGGCACTCTCATCAACGCGTCGCCGTTCACCTGCTGCACATTGTAGGACAACGACTTGGCCTCTTTCTTGATACCGAGGGCTGTCACTACCACCTCGTTGAGCATTTGCGCATCCTGCTGCAGGTTGATGGTCATGTCGCTGCTGTCAACCAATAGGTCACGCGTGCCATAACCCACATAGCTCACGGTGAGCGTTGCCCCGTGTGATGCCTTGATGCTAAAACGGCCGTCAAAATCGGTGACGGCATTCACATTTATCCCCTTGACACTTACGGTTGCCCCGATAATGGGTTCGCCGTTCTCGTCAAGCACTTGTCCTGTCACCATGTGCTGCACAGTACCGCTCTGCGACTGAGGCAGCGGCGTGGCTGCTACCCCCATTGGGCCTACAGTAAAGGCCAACAGTATCGCCAGCGCCCTGAAAAGCAACCAGGATCTTAATCTCATTTTTCTTGTTATAAACATGATAATCTGATTTTCACAATATCGCAAAGGTAGTCAATAATCTTGTTATCATCAACAAATCACACAGAAAAACAACAGACGCCCCCTCACTGGGAGCGTCTGTCATATCTTTCAATAAATCGCTAGATTTACTTGATGACCTTAGCGGTGGTGGTGCTGCCGTCAGTGTAGGTGGTCACAACGATGTTCACACCATTAACGGGCTGAGCACTCTGCTGACCAGCCAGGTTGTAGTAAACAACACCGGCAACGGTCTTATTACCACTAATCTCGTTGATTGCGGTTGACTCCTTATTAATCTCTACGTCAACATCGGTGTAGATATTGTCGAAAGTGATTTCCTGAGTCGTTTCGCCATCAATGGTGAGCGTGTAGGTCATCGTGTGGTCAAGGCTGTAGTAGTTACCATCCTGAGCAGGAGCGATGACATTGCCATCAGCATCCGTCAGCACCAAGTCAGCAGTGCTCTCGGTGAAGATGATACGCACATCATTGGTGTAATAAGGAGTGCGGAATGCAGGCAGACGATGAGCGGGCAACTCATACATCAGTTCCAAACCTTCCCAACCGGGAACATACTGAACGAAATGCTGAGTATAACTGTTGAAGCAGATGTTGCCTGAACGCATCAAGCTGGCGTACTCAACCTCAGCATCATCAAATGCCATGTAGTGATACTCAAGGTGGGTACCACCATCCCAAGAGCCGTTATAGTGATTAATCAACCACAGGGTCAGGTAAATGTTCTCACCTTGATACCAGAAAGGCATGTTAGGATCCTCTGGATTGCCAAAGGGGATTTCAACAATAGCACAAGGATTCTCGGGAGTGGAGTTCACATCAATTTCGCAGACGTAACCCGGTCTGCCATTATAACCCCTATATGTTACCGTGTCTGTGAACAGATCACCCACAGGCAGCCATCCGATGTAGCCATCAAGCAGATCAAGATGATCGAGTGACGTCTTGGTCACAGGGATATTGCGGCACCAAGCGGTCACAGTTTGGCCACAATAATTATTGTCCTCACAGGCCTGATAGAAACCGTCCAAGCCAAGGCCAATAACCTTTGCATTGTTAGGCAGAGTAGCAGTACCCTTGTCGGTGTCACCCTTGGTAAAATCCTGTGCGGTAACCAGATACTCTGGCTGGTACATCGTGGGACGATAATGCTTACCAGTCGTGGGAACCTCATAGGTGGTCCAGATTTCCTGTGAGCACTCGGGGTTCACAGGAAGTGCAAACAAGAGGGTGTCAGCAGCAGGCTGATCCACATTGACAGCAGTCACCTGGATCTGTGCATTTGCAACACCGCAGCAAGCAAAAAACATTGCAACAGTTAAAAGTAATGCTTTCTTCATAGTTGTAAAAATTATGCAGTTATATTAATCAATTCATCAACTTTACACAAATGTATATAATACGGGGCAAAGTTAAATCAAAAAAATCAACCCACAAAAAGAAATTCAAATATTTTCAACGGGCTCAAAATTCTCATCTACTCCGCATCGCATTGACAATCTGGCCTATAATGAAAACGGGAGATGTAAACAAGATGATTTGGACCCAATCGATGGCAGTCAATGGTGCGCAGTTGAACAATGGCGAGCAGAACTGCACAAGGGCAATCTGCCCCATGCCAATAACCAACAGCACAGTCCAAAAGACGCGGCTGTCCTCCATGTTGTTGAATGCCCATTTCCCAGTCGCAAATGACCTTGCGTTCAACATATTCCAGAATTGCAGGAACACAAAAACGCTGAAGAAAACTGCCATCTCATGCGGATTAATGTTAGGATTGATGCCACGCACCAGCACACGGCCTCCGTTAGCCTCACGAATGAAGTAATAATACAATCCTATCATCAAAACAGCAAAAATAAAACCGCTGGCAGTAATGAATCTCATCATTATTGGTGTGATGATGCTCGCTCGTGAATCGCGTGGCTTTTGACGCATGAGCACACTATTGGGCGGCAACGACGCCAAAGCCAAAGCCGCAAACGTGTCCATGATCAGGTTAACCCACAGCATCTGTGTCACCGTGAGCGCAGGCTGCTTGCTGAAGAATGAGCACACGGCCACCACCAGGCAGGCACACACGTTCACCGCCAACTGGAACAAAATGAAACGCTGGATGTTGCTATACAGCGATCGTCCCCACAGGACCGCCTTGTTGATGCTGGCAAAGGAGTTATCCAGGATAGTGATGTCGCTAGCCTCTTTGGCAACAGCAGTGCCGTCACCCATCGACAGGCCCACTTGGGCTGCATTCAGCGCCGGTGCGTCATTGGTGCCGTCGCCAGTGACAGCCACCACCTCGCCCTGTTGCTGCAACAGGCGCACGAGACGTGCTTTGTCGTCTGGACGTGCACGCGCCATGATTTTGATACTAGCGGCACGCTTGGCAGCCTCATCATCGGTCAATGCAGCAAAATCTGGTCCTGTAATAATCTTATCATCACCACACTTATCGTCATCTTCGGTCCAAAGGCCCACCTGACGACCGATTTCCTTGGCCGTCGCTCCGGTGTCTCCAGTGACAATCTTCACCTTCACTCCCGCCTGGCGGCTGTCGGTGATAGCAGCAGGCACATCGGGACGCACGGGGTCACTGATAGCAACAATGCCCAGCAGCGTGAAGCCGCCAGCTACACCAGATTTCAAAGACTGAATGGCTTGCTCAGGAGAAACACCTTCTGGCACAAGTTGATAAGCAAAAGCCAGGGTGCGCATGGCCTTGGACTGATAACCGGCCAGTTCATCGTTAATCAGGCCGAACGTGACACCGCCGTCAACATGGTCACACAAACCCATGACAATTTCAGGAGCGCCTTTGACCAAGAGCACACGCTTGCCCGTCGAGCTGTTGATGACTGTTGCCATCATCTTTGTCATTGTCGAGAACGGCATTTGCGCCAAGGCTTTTTCTTCATGGCGCAACTCCATATAGTCAGTACCTGCGTCATGCAACCACAACAACAGGGCGCCCTCGGTGGGGTTGCCCAGTGCCACGACATGGTCAGGGTCACTATCGTCAAGAAATGCGGTGCTGTTGCAGGCTATACTCTCACGCACAATCGTGCTTGTATCATCATTCACAAGGCGATCGCCATTCTCCAAGCCGTAGAAATGCGCCTGATAGACCTGCATTTTGTTTTGAGTCAGCGTGCCTGTCTTGTCGGTGCAGATGACCGTGGCAGCGCCCATGGTCTCGCAGGCATGCATGCGGCGTACCAGATTGTTGTGCTTCAACATCTTGCGCATACTCAATGCCAGCGATAAGGTCACACTCATGGGCAAGCCCTCAGGTACCGAGACAACAATCAACGTGACAGCAAGCATCACAGTCTCGATAAAGTACTGAACATCGGCGACCAGTCCTTCGCTTCCCTGCCAGAAGAAAGCGACAACACGCCCCAGCACCAACAAGCCTGCCATAATATAACTGCCGTTCGCAATCGTGCGGCCCAAGCGGTCGAGCTGCTGTGTGAGCGGAGTTTTGATATCATTGTCAATCTGTGCGTCGCGGTACACCTTGCCAAACTCGGTCATGTCACCCACACGTTCCACGCGCATGGTGGCACTGCCATCCATGATAGTACTGCCACGCAACAGGATGGTCGCGGGATAGGTCGCCTCGGTCGCCGCTGCTGCAGCAACCGGGTCATGCGTTTTCCATGCCGACGGTTCACCTGTGAACGAACTCTCGTCAACAGTGAGGTTGATACTGTCGATGACAGTGCCATCGGCGGGCACTTTCTCCCCCACTTCCAGAATAACGATATCGCCCACAACAATGTCGCATCGCGGCACCTGGGTCACATGACCGCCACGCAGCACCTTTACATTGACATGGTCATCGGTTTGATTAAGAAGACGAAATTTCTTGTTGGCATTCACTTCAACCAGAAAGCCAATCAGTGTGGCTAATACCACTGCCAAAAGGATACCAATCGGCTCAAAAAAGATTTTCGCACCCTGGTGGAGCCAGAAAAATTCATAGATTGATAAACCTATTGATAAGCCTAGCGCCACCAACAAGATTTTGATGAGTGGATCGTTGAATTTTTCAAGAAATTGTATCCACAACGGAACCTGCGCTGGCGGTGTAAGCACATTGTCGCCATGCTCCTGGCGGCTGGCTATTACCTGCTCGGCAGTCAGTCCTTTATCATATTTCGTCTCAATCATGATGAATAATGATCACATTTCACAATGTCATGGGAAAACGCAAAAACCATGCCAAAAACGATAACGTCCGTCCGAACGCAACGGATGAGCCAAACGGGCGACCCGATTGACATCAAGCAGTGATCTGCTTGGGCAAAGGACGACGGGCGAAACGCGCCTTGTTGAAAATCGAGTCCCAACGCAACTTGATTACGCCCCACAATGCCTCAAAAAAGATGCTGCTGTTCATCTTGCTCGTGCCCAACACACGGTTCACGAACACAATAGGCACCTCCTTGATGATGAAGCCCATGCAGTGAGCAGTGAATTTCATCTCGATTTGGAAAGCATAGCCCTTGAACTCAATGCCATCCAGGTTGATGGACTGCAGCACCTCGCGGCGATAGCAGACATAACCAGCGGTGGCGTCCTTCACCTTCATGCCAGTGACCAAGCGGACATAGGCCGACGCATAGTAGCTCATCAGCATCCTGCCCATGGGCCAATTAACGACATTCACACCCGAGATGTATCGAGAGCCAACAGCGACATCAGCACCACCCGTGGCACAAGTAGCCTGCAACTCGGGCAGCTTATCCACGGGGTGAGAAAAGTCGGCATCCATCTCAATGATGTATTCATAGTGACGTTCCAGCGCCCACTTGAAGCCGGCGATGTAAGCGGTGCCCAGGCCTAACTTGCCTGCACGCTTGAGCAGATGGATGCGCTCGGGACACTCAGCCATCATCGCCTCGACGATGGCAGCAGTGCCATCGGGCGAATTATCGTCAACGATGAGCACATCAAACTGATGAGCGGCAACATCAAGCACAGCATGAATGATGGCCGAGATGTTTTCCCTCTCGTTGTAGGTCGGTATGATAACTAAACTGTCTGAGTTCATCGGTGCTTAATATTTTGGTTGCTTGAATGAACTGACAAAGATACAACTTTTTCTCAAATCATGGGACATCAAGCAATCATAATCTGTTTTTTTACTCTTTTTTTTCATTTTAACCATCATTCATACACTTACAACATTTTACCCCTGCACAAAACATGCCAAAATTTTCGTCTGGCTCCAACTCATAAAAAACAGGCAAGATGACACATCAATGCAATCGTTTGCACAAAAAAACATGCACATTAGTCGCCCAATTAATACATTATATAAATTAAGGAACCTATTTTTGTTGGCTTTTGTCCGCATAAGTAACTAAATTTCAAGACAATTGATGCAAATTTTGATTGGTTGAAGCATGCGTTGCCGATAGACAAAAAGGGGAGACCCTTAGCCATTACATAATGCAGAACGTAAATTTTATATATAACATTAATCGTTAACGAGATGAAAAAAATTAAATCAACCAACCTAAAAGTTTTTAGGCTTTTAGCACTACTGTTATGCCTCGCGGCAACAGTACCGCAGTTGCAGGCCGCCATGTATATCGTGGGCGGTGATTTTGATGGAGGTTGGGTCACCAATCAAGGAACCGAAATGACCCTCGACAGTAGCACTGGTTTATACACTGCTGTTCACTACATCAGTAATAACGGCTATTTTTGTTTTGCTACAGGAAGGACATCCGGTAGCGGTGATTGGAGCAATTTCCAAACTAATTACCGTCGAGGTCCTCAAACTGACGGAACATCTGTTGGAGTCGGAACGACCACTCAAGCCTATACTAATAATGGAAACTCCTATAAATTCACAGGAGGTTCAGCAACCTATGAGTTCGTCTATAACACATCCACCAACAAGTTCAGAATTGACCACCGCTACTATGTGCTTGGCAGCAACAACAGCTTGTGGCCCAACGGCTGGAGCACATCGCCCGCCGACAGTCAAAAGATGACCAACAATGGTGACGGCACCTGGACATGGGCAGCGAGCAATGTTGCATTATCGTCAGGTACAATTACTTGCAAAGCCTATGGCAACAGCACATGGTATGGCAACACTACCGACAACAATGACTTGAGCATCAATGTTCCTGCAACTGGGACATACGATCTTACCATCACCTTCAATGGCAGCCGCATAAGTTACACGCTTGATCCTGTTTCAACACCCATTGATCCCGACATTGACTATTACATCACTGGTGACAACGGCCTTGGCCTGGGCGGATGGACTTATACTCCGACAATCAAGATGACCAAGGACGCCAACCTTGACATTTACACCTACAGTTCCAACGTCACAACGGCAGGCACCTACTACTTTGCATTTGCCGACGGTGTGGGAAGCAGTTGGGATAACTTTAACGGCAACCACCGCATCGCCCCCACCAGCGGCAACGAAACCGTGACTTTAGGCAGCTGGGCCAACACCCAAAAAGGCAGCGGCAGCTATGCCGTTACCGTCGATGCCGGTCAAGTAACCTTCACCCTCGATGTTACCGACGTTGACAACATGAGGTTTAAGGTTGAGGGCACTGAGCTTGTCATCACACCTGACTATTACGTTAAGGGTGAAGACACCAACATTTTCCCTGATGGCTGGAGCACCAGTTCCAACACGACTCAGATGACCGATAATGGAAACGGCACCTACACCTGGACTTCAGGACAATTCCATCTCACGGCAGGTACCAACTATCTTTACAAGATCTATGCTTCTGACGGCAACTGGCACCCGAGTAGCAACCAGTCCTTCAGCGGCGATGTTGCTGGCACCTACACCGTGACCATCACCTACGACAGCAACAACGAGACAGCAAACGCTGTGTTGAACCTCGTTCAGCCCGACCCGAGCTACGACTACGACATCTACGTGCGCTACACTGGAGAAGAGCCCATCGCTAACGTCTACATCTACGCCTGGGACGCTGCTAGCACATTGTCAGATGCATGGAGCGGCAGCACAGGCGGCACCCCGCTGTCCAGTCTGACCACACAGGAGATCAACGGCCACACCTACTACAAGGTGAGCTACAACTCCTATTCCTCGACCATCAATGCCATCTTCAACGAGAATGGCTCGTCATCGACGCAAACCGCTAACCTGACCGCCAATCCTGGTGACAACTATTTCACCTACAATGGCGGCGCAAGCGTTATAGGCCCGAGCACTGAGCCCGACGAGGAAATCATCATTACCTATTATGTCAAGGGCGATAACACCACCATCTTCCCCAATGGTTGGAACGAGGGTGAAAGCACTGCCATGACTGACAACGAGGATGGCACCTACACTTGGACTTCAGGTCAGTTCCATCTTGACATGGGCACCGAATATGCCTACAAGGTGTATGGCGATGACAACACCTGGCACCCCAGCGACGTCAGCGGTAACTTGAACTTCAGTTCCAATGCTCCCGGCACCTACACCGTGACCATCACCTACGACAAGAACAACGAAACAGTTAATGCTCAGTTGAATCCCATTCAGCTTGACCAGCTGAACACCTACGATATCTACGTGCGCTACACCGGCAATGAGCCTATCGCTAACGTCTACATCTACGCATGGGACGCTGCTAGCAACTTGTCAGATGCATGGAGCGGCAGCACTGGCGGCACCTCACTGTCCAGCCTGACTACACAGGAGATCAACGGCTACACCTACTACAAGGTGAGCTACACCTCCTATTCCTCAGCCATCAATGTTATCTTCAACGAGAATGGCTCGTCATCGACGCAGACCGCTAACCTGACCGCCAATCCCGGTGACAACTACTTCACCTATGGCGGCGGCAACACCGTCGATGGTCCCAATGACGAGGCCGATGCTGCCCTCGCCTATTACGCTGTCGGTGCGAACACCGACATCTTCCCCAACGGTTGGAATTTGGGTGACGGAACCGTGATGACTGACAATGGCGACGGAACCTACAGCTGGACATCAAGCAATGTTCATCTTACTCCTAACGTAGACTACGAATACAAAGTTCGCGACAATCAGGACAACTGGTATCCCAGTGGTAATGACAACCAGACCTTCAACGTCAACATACCCGGCACTTACACCGTGACTGTGACCATTGACAGCAACACTGGTATCGTGACTGCCTCAACGACGCTCATTGCTGCCGATCCCGTCAACGCAATGTATGTCATCGGTAATGCCGGCTCACAGCAGTGGGCAGCCAACGCTGGTATCCCGATGGAATATAATGACGAAACTGGTTATTACGAGCTGCACAGCATCGTTCTCACCGCTAACAGTTACTTCGCCTTTGCTTCAGCACTGGGAAGCAACAGCGACGACTGGACCACGCTCAACGCCAACCGCTTTAACTCAACCGGCGATTCTAACTGGGCGATTAATGACGGCTGGCTCAACCAATGGATGGGCACTCAAAACTACCAAGACGACGACCACAACTGGTATGTTGAGCAGTCGGGTGCCTATGACATCGACTTTAACCCCAACACCCATGAAGTCAGGGTTAAACGCAGCTATGCTGACTTGTACATCTCTTATGGTGTCAATTGGACCTATGAGAACAACAGCATGAAGATGACAACCGTGGATGGCAATCTCTTCCAATCCACCATCACACTCAACGAGGGTGACTTCTTCCTGTTCTCAACCGGACTCTCTGACGAGACCGCATTGGGTGCTACCCATCCGATGTACAACATCACCAACGTGATGATCGGCTTTGCACAAAGGTTGCAGAGCGGCACCAACAACTTCCATTTCATCGGTGCATCAGGCAAGTACATTGTTGTGGTGAACTTGGAGAAGAATACCGTCACGCTGCGCAAGACTGCCGATGCAACGGTAACCAAGATTTATTTGCAGAAAACCGGCTACACCGTGCTTGACCCTGCCGGCGGCACCTATAACGGCCAGACTCTCCCGGGCAAGCGTGGTGGCATCTATGCCTGGAACGAACTCAACCTGCAAGACGCTGGAGATACCTACCAGATGACAAAAGACGGTCCCACCAACTACACCTACGAGGGCGAAGTTGAAAACTATGGCGGCAACAACTACCTGAAGGACTTGCCCGACACAACGACCGCCGATGGCAAAGTATGGCACGCCTGGAGCGTGAGCAACTCAATCTGCGAGTTCTACTTCATTCGCCAAGAATATGATGACTACAAGTCACAGAAGGTAATGCGCCGTGCTGGTGAAGTGTGGCTCATTTGGACTGAATTGGATGCTACCCACAACCGTCAAGATGATGCCGTGGCGTGCGACAGTCTGATGGACGTGACCAGCTACTATTATGACGTGACTGCCAGTGGCGTGAGTGACTGCTCCACCATGCTCGAGGACCACTATTACGTCTATTACACCAACACCACCGGGTGGGACCAGGTTTACTGCTATGCATGGAATGAAGTTGACTCCCTCATCCGGTTCACCGATGTGTATCCCGGCAACAAGTGCACTTTTGTCGGTTATGATGACGATGGATACGAGGTTTGGTGCTATGACTTCGGCCTGATGGAAGATTTCCACAGGATATACGGAACAGATGATAACGGTGATTACATCATTCCCACTGGAGTCATCTTCAACAACGGCATGAACGAGGACCACACCCGTCAACAGACTGGAGACTTGCCCTTCGACAACGGAGCCTGCTACGATTATCTGGGCATGGTTTATCTCGGTAACTCGCTCGGAGGCATTATCAATAACGGTATTGTCAACGGTCCCAAATACACGGTTGAGGATGACCTGATCGGCGTTTACTATGATGAAAACGCCATCACCAGGATCTACGAGACCGACATGGAGGGCAACCCGATTCTTGACGAACAAGGAAAGCCCAAGTACATTGACGTCAAGGGCGCACTTTATGCCAAGGATTTCGACAAATACACCGCCAAATCCAAGGCGTTTGAAGGTACGACCGACTACGTGTATGACATCTGCGCCCACATGGCGACCGAAACCTATCCCGGTGGATCGCAGATTCAGATTATGCGAGATTTCTACGACCAGAGCAACTGGGTGAAGATTGTGCTGTCACCCAACTTCGACAATGTTCATCTGCAGAACACCGACGTGACCTACGACAGAGATCGGTTTGACGAAGAAGACTTCGAATCGGCTACTGACGAATTACGTCCCGAGCCCTATCTCATGCAATATGTCGACAAGATCATCCCCGGTGGTTCCATGTCGGGTAATCTCGTGAACAACGTTAACCCGCAGATGCACATCACCAACATCGCTATGCCCATTGAGATGGAGACCCCCTATGAGAAGAACGTGTATGTCACAGGGCACTTCAACGACACGGTGGTCTTCAGCTATGTTCATCAAGACTGGAATCCTGGCACCTATAATGGAGTTTACAGGACGGTGCCCCACTTGGAGACCGATCCGCTGACCAACCAGACCTACGTTGACTCCGTCACTGTAGATTACTCTCGTCTTTACAAGATGTTCTATGTGGCACCCAAGCCTCAAGAGATTGCCTATATCACATGGGCAGTGTTTGATCATCCCAACCTTGACGGTACTGTCGGCACTATGGATTGCACCCGTGAGCCTTTAGAGCCCGGTGCATTCTATGCGCCCATGAACTGGAACCGCACTGGCCAATTGTGGGATGGCCTCAACCCCGACGATGAATTTGCTCCATGGGGTACTACCTATGGCCCTTACAGTAATGGTTTCATGCAGTATGGCGCATTCCAAGTCAATTGGTCACTGTTCGAGGGCATGGAGATTCCCCCATACGATTCCAATCGTCCGCAGAAGCCTTGGTATCAAACCTTCAAGCCCGGACAAGCCTACAAGATTTTGGCTCTTATCCGTTATGCTTATGGCGAGGATATCTACGATGTACAATACCAAGCTGGTGTCTATAGCACAACAGATATCGACGTCGATAACTATAACGACGGGACTCATAGTGGGAACCACGTCTGGAACGCTCCTCAGCGCAGCAACGACACCTGGGCCGACATGGAGAGGGTTCCCTATGATAACCTGAACATGAGCAAATTCATCGTCTTCCCGTTATTGGGTAGCGATGAGGATTCAAATGGTAACGATCTCGGTAACGTGACAGCAGTCAACGAGGTGGTAACACAACGCACTGTCATCGGCACGCGCTATTACAACTTGATGGGTGTGAGCAGCGACAAGCCTTTTGACGGCATCAACATCGTTGTCACCACCTACAGCGACGGCAGTCGCACTTCCAAGAAGATTCTGCGCTGACGCGACACGACATCATCTTAACAGGCAGCCGCATCCTTCATCGGGTGCGGCTGTTGTATATCACCATTTTTTTGACTCGAGCTTCAACAAAAAAGGTTAAATCCTTTTATATGTGTCGGGCTTGCTGTACCTTTGTAGTTTAAAAACGATAGATTGTGACTACTATGCAACACGATACCAGCAAGCAATATGACGAGGCCGTTGCCCAGTGCCGTGAACTGTTCATCAACAAGATGAAAGACTACGGCCCCTCGTGGCGCATCCTCAGGCCTCGCTCGGTGACCGACCAGATTTTCATCAAGGCTAAGCGCATCCGCACCCTGGAACTCAACGGCGAGACCAAGGTAGGCGAAGGCATCTGGCCCGAGTTTATCGGCATCGTCAATTATGGCATTATCGGGCTCATCCAGTTGCGCCTGGGCTACAGCGACACGGTAGATATCGACAAGAACCGTGCCTTGCAACTGTATGATGAGTTCATCAGCGCCACCAAGGAGTTGATGATGGCCAAGAATACCGACTACGGCGAGGCTTGGCGCGACATGCGCATCTCAAGCTACACCGACCTGATTCTGACTAAGATTCAGCGCACCAAGGAGATTGAGAACCATGATGGTGCTACACTGGTGAGCGAGGGCATCGACGCCAACTATCAGGACATGATCAACTACAGCGTGTTTGCCCTCATCAAGCACAACGAACAACAGAACAATTAGTTGGCAGCAATCAATTTCTAACTCCTAATTTCTAACTAGAATGACCTTCAAGGCTTTCGTCAATGCAGTAAAGGGAGAGAAGTGGTGCCGATGGCTCACTGTGCTCATGCGGCTCACCTTGGGCGGTGTGTTCATCTTCTCGGGCTTTACCAAGGGGGTGGATCCTTGGGGTACCTATTACAAGATCACCGACTACCTCATGGCTATGGGGCTGGACAGCTGGGCTGGGACAGCCTTGTTCATCGCCGTGGCACTTGCAGCCCTTGAGTTCATGCTGGGTGTTGCCATCGCTGTGGGTGCCTACCGTCGCAGCAGCCTGTTGTTGGCGTTGCTCCTGATGCTGGTGATGACTCCTGTCACCCTGTGGCTCGCTGTCACCAATGCTGTCCCCGACTGCGGTTGTTTTGGAGATGCCCTGCATCTGTCCAACTGGGCGACTTTCGGCAAGAATGTGTTGCTCGTGCTAGGCATCATCTATCTGCTGATGTTCAACAAATCGTTGCGCGGTGTGTATGGGCCTGCCGTTCACTGGATGGTGATGGCCGTATCGTTCGCATTCATCATGGCAGTAGCCTACTATGGCTACTTCGTCCAGCCGCTCATTGACTATCGCCCCTACCCTGTCGGCACACCACTCGTGTCTCAAGCCGCCGAAGAGTCCGACGAGCAAGGAGAAGATGACTTCATCTTCGTCTATAGCCGTGATGGACAAGAACAGGAGTTTTCCATCGACAGCCTGCCCGATGAGGATGATGGTTGGGAATATGTGACCCGTTACCATGCCCGCCGTCCCAAGGGCCGAGTCATCTATCAAGGCGCTGATGATCATGGCATCGCAATCATCGGTCAGGATGGTGAAAACGTCACCGACGAGCTCCTGGCCGATAGCCACCGCACCTTGCTGTTGCTGTTCCCCGACCTTCCCCAAGTGAGCGGTGCCGAGTCATTCACCATGAATGAGATTGCCGATGCTGCTTTTGTCAACGGCACAAGCATCATCGGATTGACTCCGGCCACAGCCCAAGAAATTGAGCATTGGAAAGACTATTCGATGGCCACCTATCCCATCTACAATATGGATGACAGCGAGCTCAAGATGATCGCCCGCGGCAACCCCGCGGTGGTCTACCTCAGGGATGGTGTCATCAGTTGGAAACGCACCCTCTCCTCGCTCAACGACGTGGAGATGCCCAACAACTTCGGGGAGCTGGAGACAGACTATGACCCCGACGCCATCATGACCACTCTGCTGCTCATCTATCTTGCCGCATTGCTGGGTGTGCTCGTGCTCAACCGTTCCCACCTGGTGTTCAAGCGTCTTTTCATTAATAAGAGACAAAAATCTGAAAACTGACAACTGAAAAACTGAAATATGATACTCAAAGAAGGACAAATCATTGACAACCGATGGCATGTGGTGTACCTCATCAAGGAGAGTCCCTATGCCGAGAGCTACCGTGTGGAAGATGAGAGCGGAAACCCTTACTACATGAAGATTTACCGCCTCAAAAATACGCCCGAGAAACTCATCACCGACGGTCAGGTGAACGAAATCGCTATGTGCCGCATCGTCAACCACAAGAACATCATCAGCTATATTGCCGATGGCACTTATAACGACGATGCAGGTGAATGTCGCTATCTTGTCGCCAACTACTTCAGTGGCGAACTGCTTAGCGAGATGCTGCAGCGCGAGGGAAAACTCGACAAGGAGACTGCAGTGAAAATATTTCTCGAGATGCTGCAAGGTCTGCAATATCTGCACGAGATGCCGGGTGTACTGCTGCACAACGACATCAACCCCACCAATGTCATGCTCAGCAGCAAGACCGGAGGCACTGCCGAGCTGATTGACATGGGACACATCTCTAATTGCTTCATGGGTAATGCACCGTTTGACACGGCCGACCTTGACCCTCGCTATGCCAGTGGTCAATCACTCATGGGAAAATATGACGAGCGCAACGACATCTTTGCAGCCACAGGCGTGTTCTATGCCATGCTCACCGGACACGCGCCTTGGGATGTGGAATTCACACCCGAGATGACACGCAAGGAGAAAATCAAACTCGTGCAGAAGGCTCGCAGCAAACAAGGCGAAATCAATGTTGACGAATTTGAGGACGAAAAAATCAAGAAAGTCCTCACCAACGGTTTGGCACTGGGATACAACGATCGCTATGGCAGTGTCGTGGAATTGCTCTCCGACTTGATTGAGGACGATGATAGCGAAATTGCCCAGGAAGTGAGAGCAAAACTCGCCAGCCGCCAGGAGGAGGAGGATGATTTGGACGATGGCTCCACTTTTGACGAACCCTTTAACTGGGAAAGACCTGGCTCGGCATCCAAACAGGCGACCGAAACCAGCGCCGACGTCGAGGTCAAACGCGGTGGCGGAAACGGCTTTGCCGACATCGCCGGAATGGATGAATTGAAGGAAATGCTGCGCAAGCGCGTCATCCTCATCCTGCAGGATAAGGAGTTGGCCGAGAAGTATAAACTCACCCCGCCCAACGGCATGTTGCTATACGGTCCTCCGGGATGCGGCAAGAGTTTCTTCGCCGAGAAGTTTGCCGAGGAGACTGGTTTCAACTTCATTCTGGTCAAGGCCAGTGACCTGGGGTCCATCTACATCCATGGCTCACAGGGCAAAATCGCCGACCTCTTCAAGAAGGCCGAAGAGAATGCCCCGTCGGTGCTCTGCTTCGACGAGTTTGATGCCTTTGTCCCCAGCCGTTCGGGCGATCTGGGCAGCAATCAGGCCGGTGAGGTTAATGAATTCCTCACCCAGCTCAATAACTGCTCCAAGCGCGGCATCTTTGTCATCGCCACCAGCAACAGGCCCGACAAGGTTGATCCCGCCGTGCTGCGCACAGGACGCATCGACAAGCAGGTCTATGTGCCCATGCCCGACGAGACCGCACGCAAACTCATGTTTGAACTCTACCTCAAGGACCGCCCCTGCGAAGGCATCGACAGCGAAGTCCTGGCCAAGAAGGCCGAAGGATACGTCGCCAGCGACATCGCCTACGTCGTGAACGAGGCCGCCACAATCGCTGCATTCAATCACGAGACCATCACCCAGGAACTGCTCATCAAGACCATTGAGGGCATCAAGCCGTCTATCAGCAAGGATCTGCTCAAGGAGTACGAGAACATGCGCGAAAGCATGGAAGGCATCTCTCGCACCAATGCACTGCCACACGTGGGTTTCAATACAACACAAAAAGAGTAACCAACTAAAAATTCAAACCGATATGGACTTAAACAAACTGATGTTCGACTTTCTGGCCGAGGAAGGATTCCGCCCGCACGAGACACCCTTCGGCATCGCCTTCAAGAATGAGGGCTTCAATTTCCTTTACTTCAAGGACGAGGACGACGAGTTGTACTTCCGTCTGATGATGCCGGCCATCTTTGTGGTCACCGAGGACAACGAGGACACCATCATGCGCGTGATGAACGACGTTAACGGCAACATCAAGGTGATCAAGCTCTACACCATGGACATTGACGATGAAGAAGGCAAGACCGAGCGCAGCGTATGGGCCGCCTTTGAAATCCTTGCCGACACGACGCCCGAGCTCAAGGACTTCGTGCCCCGCGCAATGGCACTGTTGCAAGGCGCACGCGTCGCTTTCCTCTCCAAACTCGAGGAAGTCGCCGACCATTAAAACAGTCACAGCATTCAACCAATAAAGAGGGCGAGCTATCAAATGCTCGCCCTATTTGTTAGTCATCGTGACGGAATGATGCTTTCCCTGAAATCATGAATTGAGAATCGCCTCGATGACGGCGTTGACGTCAGCGATATTGACCTCGGCGTCATTATTGACGTCACCAGCGATGTTGCCTTCCATGATGGCTGTGATAACGGCATTCACATCGGCAATGTTCACCTCACCGTCGTGGTTCACATCTGCACGATTAATCTCCACGTCAATTCCCACCACGTTCTCAAAACGATCCCATCGTTCACAGAACATGTAATCCTCGACACTGATTTCAGGCACATAGAGCGTTGCTTGGCTATAGGCCATATCCGAGAAGCAAGTCTCATCAACGAGATAAGGCGGCAACTCGGGCATCACTGTAATCGACGTGAGTGAGTTGCAGTTCTCAAAGGCCCTCGCCTCAATCAGCTCAAGGCTCAAACCCATTGTCACGTTCGACAAGAAACGACAGTCGCTGAAAGCCCCCTCGCACAAGGTCGTCACAGCATTGCCCAGGATGACAGTCTTGAGCGAGGTGCAACGGGCAAACGCATCTTGACCCACCTCTGTCACGCCCGAACCAGTATTCATGCTGGTGAGCGAAGTGCAGCCCATGAAGGCACCGTCACCGATGGAGTGTACGCTTCCGGGCAATGACTTGATCGACAGCTTGGTGCAACCCTTGAAGGCATAGTACCCCAAATCTCTGAGATTTCCCAGCGAGATTTGACGCAGTGACGTACAGCCTGCAAAAGCCGCATAGCCCAACGATGTGACACTCGTCGGCAAGTTCACACTGGTCAGTTTGGTGCAGCCCATGAAGGCATAGTTATCGATGGTTTTTACACCCTGCGGAATCACTACACTGGTCAAGCCGCTGCAGCGGTTAAAGGCATTAGGACCGATAGCTGTGACAGGCAAGGTCACTCCGTCGTGAGTCACCGTGGCAGGAATGACGACCTGGCCGCTATAGGAATTGTAGCTGTACTCCCTGCTGGCCACACTGGCCTCGTTGCCGTGCACCTTGTAACACAAACCGTCCTGTTCAAAATCATAGGGCAATGACGAGACGCCATACACACTGGGGTACACGTTATGCAGCATCTGTTGTCCACTAGTGTAATCCATGAAATAATCGAGCATGAAATAGCCGTCGGCAACACCTTCCCAACCCCAGTTGATGTGGTAGAAGTAGCCGTTATAACCGTCCACTACAAAGGCATGCCCGCTTTCTTCACTGTTGCCCGTGTAGAGCACAGGACGTCCAGCGCGAAGGTCCTCAAGCATCAGACTCTCCCACTCATCCATAGTATACTCGTTGCGCTTGAGACAGCGCGCGCCCAGATAGTAGCCCATCAGACGCAAGCCTGTCAACTGCAGCGAGCTGAACGATCCGCTGGCGTAGGGCGTATAGTCCATCTTCACCGACTGACCGCAGTAGCGCATCAACAGCGCCACAGCATCGCCTTGGACAGGCGTGTAGTTCAACGCATAGCCCTCGAGCATGTTGTCCCAATCGGCCTCGGCGGGAGGCAGATCTGGGAGCGTGATGCCTAAACTTGCCGTTGTGTAGCCGGGCAGGTCCGATAACACGGCAGGGAATTTCCAGTAATACATCACCTGGGCCATCGCTGTGGCCACGCAACCTGTCAAGCACAAGTGACCACGATAGTCAGGGCACTGATTATAGTAAGGTTCACTCTGACTCCAGGTGCTCACCAGCAACGGTTCAACCTTTGAACCCGACCTGGCAGCACGTTTGGGGAGCACGGCACCAGGATGAGCATGCAGCCATTCTATCTGCTCCTTCTGGCTATCGAACCACCACTGCAGTCCACAGGGCAGATTAGCCATATCAAGTGAACTCTCGCCATGCGCCAACACGCCCTCCAGTCGGTCATCGCCTGCAACGACGACAAATGCACTGCCATCGCTGCCGTCGGCCGTGAACACATAATAGTCCACCAAACTGGCATCAGCTGTCGACGGCTCGGCATGAATCAGTCGCAAGGCAGAACGGCCAGTGATTTTTGGGGAAGCCTCGCTAGAGTCCAGGAACTTGGCAGCCCTGTCATAAGCCGAAGCCATATCTACAGGGGCGGCATTCATCATCATTGTCATCGTGGCAAGCATTGCCGTGATCAAGCTCTTGCAGTATCTCATGATTTCATTTTTTAGACGGTTTCTGTTATCATGTTGCAAAAATACACTATATTCTGCTAAAACACAATATTTATTTAGATTTTTGCAAACAATTGTAAAAGCATTTGCAATCTGTAGCTTGAATCCATGAGTGCGAATGCATTTCAAACAATCAAATTCATTCACCGACATAATAAAACGCTGATTGCGCTGATTTGATCAAGAAATAATCAGCGCAATCAGAATTCAAAAAGTCAGAGTATGAGGCTATCAGTTAGCCAATAGATTGACTTCACTGTTTCTCATGCAGAATGATGCGGATGACAGCATTCACGTCACCAATGTTTACCTCGCCGTCATCGTTCACGTCACAAGCGTTATCGTTCTGCTCCTTCATGATGGCATTGATAATGGCGTTGATGTCGGCAATGTTCACCTCACCGTCGCCGTTCACATCGCCAGGCTTGGGTTTAGAAGGGGCCATATACCAGAAAGATGCGACGCCAGCCTCTTTATCCACCGTCATTCCAGTAATGGGCTTGTTCATATAACCACCTGTATAGATCTCGGCTGCAGGAACTGAATTGTTTGTCAACGAATCCAACTCACCCAGCGGCCACAAGTCGGTCGAATTAGAGTAGCTCGAGAGCATATTGTCAGCGGGAATCAGCGTCATGCGAGGATGATAGTAATCGTTGTTGGGCGTGTTATTGTACCATGCGTCCTCGTCATAGTCCACATGGATCACCATAATACCCTCGCCGGCAATATACGCATCCCAACCCGTCTTGGTTCGGTACTCCAGCAAATAGTACTCGTCGGGATTGGCATCGTTAGTAACCTTGACGGCTGTTCCGTCATCGGTGTTGAGCGGCGCCATCGTGTATTGGGTATTCTCCACCGGGTCAATCAGGTCCATCCAGCCCATGAAGTGGCGCTCATAGGAGGTGTAGCCCACCGGCGTATAGCCGTTATTCAGGTAACAACCATGGTCCATCAGGTCCCAAGAACTCATGCCGTACACACTGCCGTAGTCCGTTTTATAGAAGTCGGGCAATCCCAGGCAATGGCTGAACTCGTGACAGAAGGTGCCCACACCGTCAATGTTGGTACTGGAATTGTTGACACCCTTCAGCTCGTTGAACACGGCAAACTTGTCAATGGTGACACCGTTCATCTGGAACGGGCCGCACACACTGTAGCCCCAATCATAGCACTCCTGCATATCCCACTGGCAGGGCCACACCGACTCGGGCACCTGATACCATGCCTGCGCTTCACCCACACCGGCGTACAGCACAACCACCACATCGACATAGCCATCACCGTCATTGTCATAAATCGAGAAGTCCACATCATCGGCAATGCCCTGGCAACTCTCATAGATCATCGTTCCCAACTGGGCATCATAGCCACCAACATTGGCACCATAATAGGCTCGGTCGTTGGGCAAGTCCACTGGCCCCAATATATCAAACACCGGGGAAAACTTGCCACGGGACTGGTCCTCGAAATAATGCAGGCAGCTGTAATCCATCTCATTGAACTGGTTTTCAAAAGTTGAGAAAGGATCCTCGTCAACGAAATGCACGTCGCTGTAATTCACCAGGATGATGGGGATGCGCGGTGAACCCATAGTGGGCACCTGGGTGGCTGCAGCACCATCCTCACGACGAGGAACGCGGCGAGGCAAAGCCTGCTGAGACATCTGGTCGCGATAGGCCGAAATGAATGCCATCTCCTCAAGGCCCCTGTTGCCTGCATCATGCGCACGCATGTTACTCTGCATGCCGCCAGCCAGATAGCAGTAATCGCCACGCTCGTCCTGCGCAACGGGCAGACCATCCATGGTCAAGATGCGGTGATTAAACTCGTCGCCCTGCATCATCAACGTCACAGTCGAGCCGTCACTCTGCACATGGACAATGGACTGGAGCTTTGCAGGGACAGCCTGCATCTCAATGCAGCACACCATCGCCATCACAGCCACAAAAACCGATTGAATATTTCTTTTCATCTTATTCTAATTATTTACAACAATCAAACGCATTGACTTTTTCTCAACGGCAATAATCCTTATTCTTGAGGCACGTCCTTGTTGTTGGACATGACCAGGTCGTGGGTGCGTTGCATGAAGCGGGTGAATTCGCCCTTAGCATCTGCACGGAGCAAGTCGGGACGCGCCTCGGGGATGAGGACATAATTCTCGCCTGCCCCACGGGGTTTCTGGACGAAGAAGAGTTTGTAACGCGGCTCGACAATTACAGCACGGCCGTTCATCATCTTGAGCGAAACTTTGACCATCGCACCGCCACGGGTGTCGATATCACTCTGATTGCTGATGAAATTGCCCATGCTGTAAACCAGCAGCACGTTCTTGTCATGCTCCTCGCTGTAGCGCATCTCCATGGGTTCAACAACATGAGGATGACCGCCGATGATGAGATCGACCCCCTGCGTGACAAGCCAATCGGCAAGGGTGCGCTGCGCAGCAACTGGCTTGAGTTGATATTCAATGCCCCAATGCAGGTTCACACAGATGGCATGTGCACCCCTCTCCCTTGCTTTAGCGATATCGGCAGCGATGAGTTCCTGATCGATGAAATCGACCACGACATTGCCTTGAATGGGGATACCGTTAGTGCCATAGGTATAGTCCAGAAAGGCGATTTTCATGTCCTTGACGGTGACGATGTGCGGGATGATTTTGTCACGTTCTTGCTGGTCACGATAGGTGCCGATGTGAGAAATCCCCATCGAATCAAGCGCCTGGCAAGTGCGCATCAGTCCCTTGTCGCGGCGGTCCAGACAATGATTGTTGGCTGTGAGGAAAAGATCAAACCCCACGTCACGCAACTGCTGGGCATAGCTGTCGGGGGCACTGAAGCACGGATAACCCGTGTAAGGCTTGCCGCCCAACGGGCACTCCAGGTTAACCACAGCGAGGTCAGCCCAACGGATGTCATCCTCAAGGTACTGAAAACAGGGACTGTAGTCATAGGTGCCGTCGGGTTGCTGCGCTGCCGTGATCTGCGGTGCATGCTGCATCGCATCACCCACGAAGGTCAGGTTCACCGTGTGATTGCCCTGCAGCAACGATATCACCGAGAGCATCAATATGGATAGCAGTTTCATCTGATTTTATGTTTTTTGTCATTTTTAAGCTGTCTCTTCCTCTGCACACGCAACGTATTGCGCTCCCAGAAGATGCCGTCACGATAACCTTGAATCGTCTTGTCCTTGCGAACCATTCTTAACCTCTTGGCAGCAAGCAGGCAATATTCTTCATTGATTTCCACTCCGCAGTAAATACGACCCAGCTTCTTGGCCACGACACTGGTTGTGCCACTGCCCAGGAACGGGTCGAACACCACATCACCACGTTTGGAAGAGGCCAAAATGAGTTTAGCCATCAGTTTCTCGGGCTTCTGCGTCGGGTGGTCAGTATTCTCGGGCATGGACCAGAAGGGGATGCTGATGTCATCCCAAAAGTTGGAAGGATAAGTGATTCTGAAATTACCGTCTTCGGTCTCCACCCAGTCCTTGGCGACTCCGTTGACCCGATAGGGTGCGATGACTTTGCGCTTCATCTTCACCGCATCGACATTGAAGTAGTAGTTTTTGGGGTCCTTGACCGCAAACCAGATATCTTCCATGCCGTTTTTCCAGTTCATCTTCGCTCCCCTGCCCTTCTCACGTTGCCAGGTGATGCGGTTGAGGACGGTCAGCCCCGACTGCTCGATGACACGCTGCAAAACGGCTGTTGACTTCCAGTCACCGCAGATGTAGAGCGAACCCGTCGGCTTGAGTTTCCTGCACACTAAACCAAACCATGAGCACAGATAATCCTCATAATTATCGTTGCTCATGGCTGTGAATCGGGTGCCGTTATATTCTTTGGTCAGATTATACGGCGGGTCAATGATGACCAGGTCGGCAAAGTCATCGGGCATGAGGGGCAGAACATCATTCAGGTCGGCTTGTATCGTCGTGTTGTCAAAGCCGAAGCCCTCATTGATGTGGTCGAGAGTGACGATGTCCGCTTTCAGATTCTCGCGTTCCTCGTCCGACAAAGTGATTGTCTTGTTCCTCTCGGCCCTCATGACGGGTGACAGGGTTATCTTCCGCGCTTTGCGGCTTTGGCGTTGGCCTTGGCGCTGCGCATCATCTGCATGGGATTGGTCGAAACCTGGTGCATCACCTTGCGCATCGACAAAAACTGTTTCAACAGGCGGTTCACTTCCTCGACACTGGTACCGCTACCGGCAGCGATGCGCTTGCGGCGGCTGGCGTCGATGATGTCAGGGTTGGAACGCTCTTGAGGAGTCATTGAGCCGATGATGGCCTCAACACCCTTGAAAGCGTCGTCGGGGATATCAATGTCCTTGAGGGCCTTGCCCACACCGGGAATCATCGAAGCCAGACTCTTGAGGTTACCCATCTTCTTAATCTGTTTGATCTGCTTGATGAAGTCGTCGAAGTCAAACTTGTTCTGCTTGATCTTCTTCTCCAACCTCTCGGCCTCTGCCTCGTCATACTGCTGCTGCATGCGGTCCACAAATGACACAATGTCGCCCATGCCCAGGATGCGGTCGGCCATACCGGCGGGACGGAAGGGATCCAGGTCGGTCATCTTCTCACCGATACCCACAAACTTGATGGGTTTGTCCACCACGGCGCGGATTGACAGGGCGGCACCACCACGGGTGTCACCGTCGAGCTTGGTGAGCACGACGCCGTCAAAGTCAAGGCGCTCGTTGAAGGCCTTGGCGGTGTTGACAGCATCTTGACCAGTCATCGAGTCAACGACAAACAGAGTCTCGTTGGGATGGATCGCATCCTTGATGGCCTTGATTTCTACCATCATCGCCTCGTCAACGGCGAGACGACCGGCGGTATCGACAATCACCAAGTCAAAACCGTTAGCCTTGGCATGGTCGATAGCGTGCAAAGCGATAGCAACAGGGTCTTTGCTCTCAGGCTCGCTGTACACAGGCACCTCGATCTGCTCGGCGATGGTCTTCAACTGGTCGATAGCAGCGGGACGGTAAACGTCGCAAGCCACGAGCAGCGGTTTGCGTTTTTCCTTACCGTTTTTGAGACGGTTGGCAAGCTTGCCGGTGAAGGTGGTCTTACCGGAACCTTGCAGACCCGACATCAGGATGACGGCAGGATTACCCTCGATCGAGAACGTTGCCTCCTCGCCACCCATTAGGGCAGCCAGTTCATCATGCACAATCTTGACCATCAACTGGCTGGGATTGACAGCATTGATAACGTTCTGACCCAAAGCCTTGGCCTTCACGTCATCGACAAACTTTTTGGCAACGGGATAGCTGACGTCGGCGTCAACAAGTGCACGGCGCACTTCCTTAAGAGTTGATGCCACATTGATTTCGGTAATGCGGCCTTGTCCTTTCAGGACCTTGAAAGATCTTTCAAGTTTCTCTGATAAATTTTCAAACATATTGTGATTGAGGTTTTTATAATTTCGCAGATGACATCCCGAGGTGGGGCGGGAATGTTAAAAGTTGTTATTTCTTTTTCTTGATGAGGCGGTTGGTCGCTGTGTCGGGGAAGACGATTTGCGGTTTGAACTCGCGTCCTTCTTCGGGGGTGACGATGGCATAAGCCATGATGATAACGATGTCACCCACCTCGACCTTTCGTGCCGCAGCACCGTTCAAGCAGATGGTGCCGCTGCCGCGTTCGCCAGCGATGGTGTAGGTGTCCAGACGCTCACCGTTGTTCACGTCAACGATATACACGCGCTCGCCCTCGATGATGCCGGCGGCATCCATGAGGTCCTGATCAATAGTGATGCTACCGATGTAGTTGAGGTTAGCATCGGTGACCGTCACGCGGTGAATCTTGGATTTCATGACCTGGATATACATATCTTCAGTTTTTTAGTTGTCAGTTGTCAATACGATTACTATCGCCTAATACCTAAAGCCTAATACCTAATACCTAAAGCCTCTTATAAGTGATATTGTCGATCTCACGCACATCGCCGCAATAGACGGTGATGCAACCCACGATGTAGTCACTCTCGTCCCAGTCGGTAACGGGCTGCAACGTGATGCCGTCGCAAATCGAGAAATATTCGGTCTCCATCTCGGGCCATGCGTCGATGGTAGCAACCACCCAGTCATGAGTCTGCTCCACGGTGTGATCTTTGGCAAACTCCAAGCTGCGCTGCAGCGTGGCATAGATTTGCGGGGCCACCTTGCGCACCTCGGGGGTGAGGCGCACGTTGCGGCTGCTCTTGGCCAAGCCGTCCTCCTCGCGCACACACGGGCATTGCACGATGTTGATGTCAAAGCCCAGTTGCTTGATCATTGCACGGATGACAGCAATCTGCTGGAAATCTTTCTCGCCGAAGTAGGCACGGTCGGGCATCACCCATGAGAAGAGTTTGCTCACGATTTGGCACACGCCGTTGAAATGGCCGGGGCGCATAGCGCCTTCCATCACCTGCTGGACGGGACCGAGGTCAAACACACGGGTATCGGGTTCAGGATAAATCTCCTCGACGGTGGGCATGAAAGCCACATCCACACCACAAGCCTCAAGCATCGCAGCATCGCGCTCGGCGGTGCGGGGATAGGTGCGCAGGTCCTCTTTATTGTTGAACTGCGTGGGGTTGAGAAAACAACTCACCACGACAGCGTCATTCTCGTTGCGGGCACGCTCGACGAGCGACTTGTGACCCTCGTGCAGGGCGCCCATCGTGGGCACCAAACCTACCGACTTACCTGCCTGACGAAAAGCCTCGACGGCCTCGCGCAACTCATTGACCTTGCTGATAATCTTCATTCTTCTTTAATTATAAGATGTGAATTCAAACTGCAAAATTAATATGCAAATGCCACACTGGCAAAAAACGTGCCAACTTTTTCATTTTCGATAGTATTTGTCAGTGAGCAAGAGTCAAACAATTTCAAGAAAAGTTTTTTTATTTTTGCGTGATTTTTTTAAGAAGAGTGCGTCTAACGGGCAAAAGAAAGTTTTAAAACGATGAAAAAATGAACGAACTGGAAAGCAAATTTGCACAAATCATCAAGCAGAACAAAAACATAGCCATTTTAGAATGAGGGCGGTGACGCCGCTAATGTTGATGTTCTCGTCCAAGACGCAGTCGGCATTGGTGAGATTGAGGTCCTCGGCACGGATGCCTGACACAGTAGCCAGCGCAACGAACAAGAGTAGAATTTTCTTCATGATATGCGTAATGGTTTATCGCGTTATTATAGAGTGTTTTTGGTTAATAACCACAAAGTTCTATAATATCTCAAAAAAAAATCTCATCTTTGTGCAACTTTTTGGGGAAGGTGTTGCGTCTAATGCATGAAAGCGGCAACAAAATGGCGCCACGCTTCATTAGAAACAAACATAAAACAACTCAAAAAAAACAATAAGACAATGAAAAAGACGATTCTATCATTCGTGATGATGCTGACAATGGTCGCTGCAATGGCAGGACCGACCATTACCGCTCACCCAGCAGGCAAAGCCACACCCACCGGCAAGCCCAGCGTTGAATTCAAGGGCGACACCCTTGTCGTTAATGACGGCGACGAACAGGTGACCGTGAGCGGCATTCCCGCACTGCAAAAGGTGCGTGACAAAATCGACCAGGCACTTGACGACACCCTGGCCACAGGCAGTGGCACCACAGTGGAAATCGGCAACCACCAGGGCGACCTGTCACCCGAGGACATCAAGGAACTCAGTAACCAGTGGGCTAGTGTGGCCAAACAATGGGCCATCAGCGGCTCCTTCTGTTTACTTGGACTAGTGGCTCTGGTACTGTTCTTCCGCTTCCTGAACCGCCGCAACAAATACCGCGTCATTGAAAAAGCTATCGAGAACAACTACCCGCTCAATGAGCTCTCGTTGAATGACGTGAAGCGCAGCGCTATCTATGTGCAGCAGCCCGTTGTGACCGCCGCTCCACCGATGCCTGGTGCTCCAGCTGCAGCGGCACCCAATGCAGGAGATGTGCCCGTGGGCACTCCCATTCAAGGCCAAACTGCCGCCAATCCCATCGTGATGACCGACATGGTCAACTGGCGTGCCATGATGCCGGCTGTCAAGTGGATCGGATGGGGTACTCTGCTGGTGCTCTTCAGCGTAGCAATCGGCGATGCTGAGAATCCGTTCTGGCCCATCGGTTTGGCACTGATTGTGGTGGGCGTGTGCAAGGGCTACCTTCTCTATAAGGAGCAGAAGGCTTTGCAGGAAGCATGGAAACGCGGGCAAATGATGCCACCCCAAAGCACACCAGTGCGCGAAGGCACTCCCATGCCGCCTCCCCTTGACGAGGATTACCGAGAGGACGATAACAATACCTATCAGCCCTATTAATCCCCTACACTTAAACACTTATTCATTCATACACCGCGCCGCAGGCGCAATAAAAAATGCTGTCCAAGCTTGATGAAATAAGACTGCTGTCGCAATGCGCCCTGGCCGACAACCGGGACGCATTCGGCAGGCTCGTCGAGGCCTATCAGCCGCGTGTGCGCAGGTTTCTTTTGAACCTGACCATGGGCGACGAGATGCTGACCGACGATCTGGCACAGGAGACGTTCATCAAGGCCTATGTGGGCATCCGCAGTTTCAAGGGCATGTCGGCTTTTGGCACATGGCTCTACCGCATTGCCTATAACGAGTTCTACAACCACACCCGCAAGCATCACGAGGAGCATGTCGAAGACATCACGCGCATGGGCGATGTGAGCACAGCTACCAATGACGCCATCGATGCATCGATGACAGTGCAGGAAGCGTTGACCAAACTGAATGACAACGAACGTGTGGCCATCACCCTGTTCTATATCGAGGATCAGCCCCTCAAGCAAGTTTCCAAGATCATGCAGATGCCCGAGGGTTCGGTAAAATCTCTCATTCACCGTGGCAAGGCCAAGATGAAACAATTTATTGACAATTAAACCGTTATTAAGAATATGAACACCAACGAAGAAGACAAGAAACTGGCGCAACTGCTCAAGCAAGGCGCACATGACCCCGGGGAGAACCCCTGGTTCACCCGTCGCGTCCTTAACAAGTTGCCAGAGAAGCGTCCGGGCGGTTCTTGGGCGACCACGGTCATCTATGCCATCGCACTGGTCGCATGCGTGGTGTGCTGGCTGATGATGTGGCGCGGCCAGGACTGGGGCGCTGTCACCGTGCGTGACTTGCTCTACAACGTGGTAATGGGCGTTGCTACCCTCACCGTCCTGTGGCAGACCATTGCTTCGCTCATCCACGCCGCCGACGTGTGAGCAAGCAATGCAACATCACAACGAACAGAAAAAAGAGACCAGGAACGGGACAGAAAAGTCCACCAGGAAGCCATGAAAAAGTGAAAGGATGACAAAATCCTCACCGCTGGTGCGGGTGATGATGGGCAAAGTGGTGTCCATCGTGGTGGCACCACCCGACGAGATAGGAGCCAAAGGCCCGAACCAGCGCACCATGAGCGGAGCTCCCAGCAGCGTGATGACCTCGCGGATGATATTTGCCAACAAGGCGACCGTGCCCAAGTCAGGGCCACGGTATTGCGTGATGAGGATGCTTGACAACGAATAATAGCCGAACCCCGAGCCCACAGCCAAACAATCTGTCAAACTGCGATGAGGCAGCCCTAACGCTGCCACTGTCGTGGCGGCCAGTGTGCCGATTATCGTCATCAGCGGCAACAGCATCAGTCGCGGGTCCAGCCGTTTGAAGGACTTGAGCAATGTCGTGTTGTTGCCCACGGTCATCCCCACACAAAAGAGCAACGCGCACAATGTCAAGAAACTCAAGTTATCATCGAGCGACGGCAACCACCCCATCAGTCCGCAAACGATGCCCAAGATGAAGAATCCCACAATGATAAGGCTTCCTTTCATCGGTCTTCACCTCCTTTCTTGCGCGACACCCATCGCCACAAAGCCCATGAGAACAGCAACGTTCCCGCCAAGCCGGCCAATGACAGCCACAACGCTTCAAGCCCCAGCGAGGTGATGCCCGCAATGACCTGCGGATTGGTTCCCACCTCAACACCCAGGAGAAACAACAAAAGCCAAATAAGCACCGTCACAGCCTTGGGCACGATGCGAAGCGTGCGTTTCCTCAACAGGAAACCCACGGCCACGCCGCATAACATGATGGCAACAATCTTCAACATTTACCCACAAAGATAATACAAAATCCATTAAAACGAACAAGAGGAACAAACCTTCATGTCGTTTGCCCCTCTTGTGTGCTTATGTTTCCCTCTATCAGGAGAGGAACTGTTTCACGTCGATGGCGGCACGGCAGCCTCCTGCAGCAGCCACGATGGCCTGACGGTAATGCGGGTCGGCGACATCGCCGGCAGCAAACACACCTTCAACGTTAGTCGCGGTGTTGTGGCCCGTGAGTTTGATGTAGCCCTGCTCGTCCAGATCAATCTGACCGCCCAAGAATTCGGTATTGGGACGGTGGCCAATGGCGAGGAAAAAGCCGTCGATGGCGATGTCGAACAATTCCTCCTTGTCGGTACCCTTGAAACGCACCAGATGTGCACCCTCGACGCCATTGTCGCCAAACAGGCCCACAGTATTGGTGTTGAACAGGATTTCGATCTTCTCGTTCTCCTTGACACGCTGCTGCATTGCCTCGCTTGCACGCAGGTAGTCCTTGCGCACGATGAGATAAACTTTATTGGCCAGGTGGCTCAGGTAGTCGGCTTCCTCACAGGCGGTATCACCGCCACCCACCACGGCAACGATCTTCTTGCGGTAGAAGAAACCGTCGCACGTTGCGCAGGCCGAAACACCCTGTCCCGCATATTTGGTCTCGTCGGGCAGGCCCAAGTATTTGGCCGTGGCACCCGTGGCCACGATGACAGTGTCGGCTGTCAGCTGTTCGCCGCCGTCCAGGGTGACGAGGAACGGACGCTGGCTCATGTCGATACCCGTCACGAGACCCGATTTCATCTTCGCACCCAGGTTCACGGCCTGCTGACGCATATTCTCCATCAACTGGAAGCCATCAATGCCCTCAGGGAAACCGGGAAAGTTCTCTATGGTAGTCGTCTGGGTTAACTGTCCGCCCACCTGCAAGCCCTCGATGAGCAAGCAGTCGATGGCCGAACGCACCAGATAAATCGCAGCAGTGTATCCTGCAGGGCCGGAGCCTATAATCAAACATTGAGTATGTGTCATATTAGTTAGAAGTTAGGAATTAAGAAGTTAAAAGTTAGAATTATTTCAACACCTCGTCGAGGTAATCATAGAAGGCAGGATCCTCGCCCACAATGACCTTGGCCACCTTGCCTTCGGGGTCAATGACGACTTTAGTGGGAAATCCGCGAACAGCGTACATCTCCAAAGGATTGTCACCCTTTTCCTTATCCCAATAGACATGCAGCCAGGGTATCTCATGCTTGGCAACAGCGGCTTTCCACTTCTCGACGGTGTCGTTGCAGTCCACACCCAGGATTTCGAGTTTGTCCTGATATTTGGCATAGTATTCCTTCATCTTGGGCATACCCTTGATGCACCAGCTGCACCATGAGCCCCAGAAGTCGAGAATCACCCACTTGCCACGCAGCGAACTCAGAGCCAGCGGCTTGCCGTTGATGTCATTGAGCGTGAAGTCGGGGGCCAAATTACTCTCTAGTCCCTCTTGGAGTGACTGACTGGCTTCTTCCTTCTCGGCAGCGGCAAGCATTGCCTTATAGAGATTGGCGGCAATACTGCCACGGGCACGCTCGGTCAGCAAAGCCGCACCCTCTTTCATGTGCTTGGCATCACTGCCCAAATCGGAGAGCAGCACAGCCGATGCGTCAGCATCGGGATGAGCCTTGACATAGCCCAGTACAGCATCGGCCAGAGCCTGTTCCAGAGCGGGATATTTCTCCTCATACTCCTTGTTTATTTCCTCAGAGGGGACTCCTTGACTATACTTGGTCTGGCACTCCTTCACGAAGGCACGAGCCGCCTCTTGAGGAGCCTTGATCAGTTTAGAGCCCTCGTTATAGTCACAATAGATCTGTGAGCCACCCAGGGTGAAGTCGTCGCCTTGTCCCTCAATGACAGCATGTTCACCCGATAAAGCAGGAATGGCAAACCCATTTTCAGCACTCAATTGGCCATCTTTCAAGCCGAACATATAGAAGAATCCCACATCATCCATGTCAAACGTCATGTTGAACTTGTCGCCATCGATAGCACGACTCTCCTGAACCAGCATATCACCGTTTGCGTTCATAAGAAAGACCTTCACCGAGTCACCCAGCCCCTTTAAGGAGCCGCTTACCGTGAATTTACCTTCCTGAGCCATTGCGCCCAGCGTCATCATGCCCAAGAGCATGTAAAGCATCATTCTTCTCATATCTTACACAATTTGTTGTTAGTGATTGTATCTAACCTTCATTCGCTAAAGATTCATCGAGCTCACGCCAGATTTACTTCAGCACCTCGTCGAGGAACTCGTAGAAAGCAGGATCCTCGCCTACAATGATCTTGGCTATTTTGCCCTCGGGGTCAATGATGACCTTGGTGGGGAAACCGCGCACGACGTAGAGTTCAAGCGGGTTATCGCTATTCTTGTCATTCTTGTCCCAGTAAACGTGCTTCCAGGGCAACTCATACTCGGCGACTGCAGCTTTCCACTTCTCGACAGTGTCGTTGCAGTCCACGCCAAGAATTTCAAGCTTGTTGCTGTATTTTGCGTAGTATTCTTTCATGTCAGGGATGCCCTTGATGCACCACTTGCACCATGAGCCCCAGAAGTCGATGACAACCCACTTGCCACGCAGACTGCTCAACGCCAGCGGCTTGCCGTTGATATCATTGAGCGTGAAATCGGGAGCAGGCGAGTCTGCCAAACCTTCCATACGGGCATCTTCCTCGCGTTCCTTTTGAGCAGCGGCCAGCAGGCCCTTGTACAAGTTAGCGGCCATGCTGCCACGAGCACGGTCGGTAAGCAATGCGGCAGCGGCCTCTATCGACTCGGTATCATCCTCGAGCAGCGCAATCAAGGCAGCCGAAGCGTCCTGATCGGGATGCGCCTTGACATAGTTCATTACAGCATCGGCAAAGTTCTTGGTGAGAACAGGCATTCTCTCCTCATACTCCTTCTCCACCTTCTCACGAGGCATGCCCATCATAATGAGGCCCTCGCACTCGCCAGGGAAGTTATGCAATGCCATCATCAGTTCCTCGACACTTTGTTCAGCAATTTCATAATCCTTGTAGAATTGCGTGCCTCGGAGATGCGTCACATTGTTGGCGTCACGATAGAACTCGACTGTTTCACCAGGAATGGCGGGGACCGAGATATTGGTGTTGTCGGTGAAAAGCACATAAAGCATGGCAGCATCCTTCAGGTCGAATGTGTGCTCCAGTATGTCACCTGTCACTGCAAATTCTTCCTCGGCTACCAGATTAAAGGTGGAGATGTCCACAATGGCAAACTTGATTGAATCGGTAAAGCCCTCAAAGGTGCCTTTTACCGTGAATTTTCCACCCTGGGCGGCTGCGCCCAGCATCATCATGCCCGCAAGCATGGTCAATAATAATTTCTTCATATCAGACGTTATATTTTGGTTTCGTTCAAATCAAAATGCGAATCTACTGATAATCGTGAGATTTGCAAAATGAAAACAGATTACATTTAAGGTTGAGGCATCATCAGCATTCTCTCTCTTGCCGCGGTAAGTTTTGGCTTATACAAGTTGGCGGCCACGCTATTATGCACTCGCTCGAGCAGCGCATAATGGCCAATCTCAAGAGTTTCATCTTCGGCAAAGATTCCCAGCAGTGCTGCCGATGCTTCCTGGTCGGGATGATTCTCAACATACGCCAATAAGGCATCTTGATATTTTTCAAGCACTTCCAGATACCGATCACTATGAGCATCCAGTTCAAAAAGCTCAATCGCTTGAGGCTCGATAGCCTTAACAGCTTCATCATAATCAATATAAAACTGCGAACCACCCAAACCGTAATAAGGCTCACCCTCCATATAAAAAAGGACCGTATCACCAGGAATGGCTGGTACCACATGATGTCTCTGGTAACCCTCCTGGCCGTCGTCAACAATGAGCAACGCAGCATCCTTCAGATCAAATGAAAAACACATTTCAGGACTCGCGGCACGAGTCACCTCGTAAAGGAGTTGATAGTCGCAATCTATAATCTGTAATTTCAACGAGTCGCCCTCGCATAGAAACCCGCCCTGTACTGTGAATTTTCCACCCTGGGCCATTGCACCCAGCGCCATCATGCCCGCAATCATGGTTAAAAACAAATTCTTCATATCAAAAATGTCTTTAATGTTTTTATGTTCTAATTGCAAAGATATAAAAAATGAAGTAATCCAAAACGAAATACTGGCAAATTGGTTGAGATTAATTTTTTTTCACTAATTTTGCCGATTAAACAATAACCAAAAGACCAAAATTGAAGATGAAAAGAATTGCGACATTGTTGACAATGGTGACGGTAGTGATGATGGCCGTTGCCCAGATGGCTAATCCCGTCACGTTCACTTCCCAACTGAAAACAACTAACGGTTCCAGCGAGGGTGAGATTGTCTTTACCGGAAAGATCGACAAGGGTTGGCACGTGTATTCCACCAACTTAGGGGACGCAGGTCCCACCGAAGCCAGCATCACTTTCCACAAAAAAGACGGTGTTGAACCTGTAGGTAAGCTCAAGGCTGTTGGTAAAGAAATCTCACAGTTTGACGAGATGTTCGGTGCCAAGTTGCGCTACTTCGAGAACAATGTGCAGTTTGTACAGAAGGTGAAATTCACCAAACCAAACTATGACATTGACGCTGACCTGGAATATGGCGCCTGCAATGACCAATCGTGTCTGCCGCCGTCGAGTTGCAGTTTGAAAAAGGCCGGAAAATCGCCTGCTGTTGATGGCGAGACCGACAAAAATAAAGAAGAAGAGGACAAAGCAAAGGCTGAAGCCGAAGCCAAGGCCAAAGCCGACTCGCTCGCTGCCCTGGCTGCAGCTGCTGCCGATAGTGCAGCGATGGGAGCGCCGGTTGACAGCGCAGCCCTTGCTGCCCTGGACCATGATGCACTGTGGAAACCTGTTGTGGGCGATATTCAAGCCATTGACGGCACCAGCAGCGGCTCGAACCGCTCACTGTGGTATATCTTCCTGCTGGGTCTGCTGGGCGGACTGGTGGCACTGTTCACCCCGTGCGTGTGGCCCATCATCCCCATGACGGTGAGCTTCTTCCTCAAACGCGCCAAGAATGACAAGAAGAAAGGCATCAAGGATGCTATCACCTATGGCATCTCGATTGTCGTCATCTACTTGGCTCTGGGCTTGATTGTGACCGCTATCTTCGGTCCCAGCGCCCTGAACGCGCTGTCGACCAACGCCGTGTTCAATATCTTCCTGTGCCTGCTGCTGGTAGTGTTTGCACTGTCGTTCTTCGGCATGTTCGAGATCA
>JAEEGL012751933.1_pt1 | contig 35221 bp, 34 predicted proteins | sample 9134231 | NCBI WGS metagenome assembly JAEEGL01 (sample SAMN16246548, study PRJNA631951) | gut metagenome | biome: gut microbiome; feature: rumen; material: fiber-attached | host: Bos | place: Iran: Karaj | collected 2018-10 | reverse complement strand
TCCTGATCTAACATCAGATCGCTGATTTCCTTCAGCATATTATCAAAGTCCGTATAATCACTGTCATCTTTGGCTTCACCTTCAGAATCATAAATATCATTCAGCTCAGAAACCTGAACGTCTGGATATTCGATTTTGATAATGAAAGTGGCATTTTTGCAGAAAAAGAACAAAAAAGCCATTAACAGTAACAGAAATATACCACCAATTATAAATTCCATAGTTACCTCCTAACTCCACATATTATATTCAATCTCATATGGAGTTTCCTCCATAGGCTTGTAAGTTGGTTCATCATCAGCCAGCGCCCAGTACGCAAGCTTCTCTTCACGCTTTTCCTCTTCCTTGGAAAGGTCCACACCTGCTTTGCCGTAAACACCGTAGATAAGGTCAGCTGGATTAGCAGGAAGTTCCATCGCTATCCATTCCAGAGCATTGATCCCGTGGTTATCCTTATCAACCGGCTTGCCAGTGTACCCAGAAGCAAGACTTTCGTCTGCCTTGAACTTATAATTGTCAAGCTCCTCGATAAGTCCCTTGCATTTCCGCATTATCCGTATCTTATCGGACTCAAAATACGTATTCAGCCTGAATATACGTGCATCTACGTTAACGAATCCAGGAATGAAACTGATTCCGTAATCGAGAAAATGGTCTGAGAGAGATTTCTTATCATAATCTCGTTTTGGTCCACTCTTCGGATCGATAATTGGAGGACATATCCATCCTCCGACTGGAATGTCCTTTGTGAACTCGTAAAACAGCTGTGATAAGGTCTCAATATTGTTGTCATTAGATCTGCATTCGTCATAGATATATAATACCCCCTTATCCATGTCCACAGCCCCTGCAATATACACCGCATCATCGGATAATCCGTAGTCAAACGCCACGATTCTCTTCCAATGCTTCGGAATTTCAAAGTCATCGCAGACGCATGCAGCGGATTTCGGGTAGACTTTGCCCTCCGCGTACAGAAAACTTCCATAAATATAGCGGTTCACCCACCACATCGGCTTATTCTTGACGTTATTCTCGATGAAATTATCGGGAAGAAACTCATTTGCCGATGTGGAAGTGACATGTGTGCTTATAGCAGGGTCTGAAAGGTCAGGGTCAACGTCATATTCATCTACAATGTCCCCATGTTTGTAAATATCACTGCTGACCCTGAGCACATCGTTCCTTATCCAGCCCGCCGAAGGGTTGGATTCTATGATCCCCTTCTGCCAGTTATGTTCAAGCAGAGGGATCTTGACCCCGTTAGCCGCAGTCCTGTACAGAATCTCTCCGTTTTCGTCCTTTTGAGGCACCGTAGCAGCGAGATTCCTCAGTCTTGTTTTAAGCTGAGTGAAACTCTGCTGCTTAACTTCCGATGCCTCCACTATCAGAAAGGAGGTCAGGTTATATGACCTGAGCTTTTCAGGGTCATCATAAGGCCTGTACATGACTCGATGTCCGTTTATGAAGTCAACGTAGGCCTTCTGAGTGTTAACGTGACGAATGAAAGCTCTTGGTATATCCGCTTCAAGCTCACGCTTTATAGTCTGCTCATACTGAGAAGCAACATTAGCCCCTATCAGAGTGTTTCCGTTAGGAGTAATGAAGATATGCTTGTATATCTCCTCACGGGAAGTCAGGGTCTTGCCTGAACCATACCCGCCGAAGTTACCTGTAAAGGTATGGGGGTCCGAATGGAACGCAAACTGGTGTGCCTGAGGAACGTAGGTATTAAGGTAAGTGTTGCAGGAAGGATTAGAACACTCCTTCCAGAACTCTGACGGTCCTCCGTTGGCAGCTATGGTCGGCATCCATGCGGAACCGCATCTCGGACATCTTTCAAGCATCAGTTGAGCCTCTTTTCATTAACGTACTTATTAGCAATATCGTTGTACTTGTCCAGTATCTCTTCATAGGTCTTACCCTGTGACTCGGCTTCCTGAATTATCTCGTCCTGAGCCTTGACGATAGCCGCAGCTGTCAAATCGAAGTCCCCTACCTTTATTTCAGGGAATACTTTCTTCAGGAACTGTCCGAAGCCCTGGTCCAGAATGTCATAAAAATTCTCACGGAAAGCCTTAGGGTCAGGAGCATCGATCTTACCAAGGAAATCCTTGGTGATACCTTCAAGTCCAACCATCATTCTCATATAGACCTGCTCAAAGTTAGGTTCTTCTGTATCGAAGATCTGCTTATCGACCTTGATCTCTACCGTACCATTCTCTACATCTTTGATAGTGATAATCATTATATTGTACCTCCTGAAGCTACAATACTATATATAGTGGTACATGTCAAGTTGCATAGGTGTATATAGTAGGACGAAAAAATTTTTCGCAAACCAAATTGGGTGTTATTAAAGCGAAAAATAATAAAAAGAAAGGAGGTATATAAGTATATGTCTATAGTGAAGGGGGATATAGACAAATTTTAAACCCACCCCCATAGTCAATAAGAACCATTTATAAGGAGGAAAAGAAAATGGCAGACAAAGTAGTTAAGAGAATCAACAAGAACGTTAACACTAAGAACACAGTATTCATTGATTCCGATGGTACTAAATGGACTCAGGAGGATGTAGAAGCTTATATCGATTACTGCGGAATTGTTGAAGAACAGAACAAGAAAGGAGAAAAAGAAACAATGAAAATGTGTAAAGGAAGATTAGTACAAACAAAAGACGGTAAGGTTACTGTAGAAAACACTTACAACCACATGAACGATTTCGAATACGTTATTGGCGTAATGGAAGAAAGAGGACTCGAAGTAGCGAAGAAAGAAGTTATGGATGCAAAAGAATTAGACCAGGCAGCTTTCGATATGAATATCTGTGTAGATACAGTAATCGATCTGTACATCGCATATGAACAGGATCTCAAAAAGACTACCGAAGTAGTCTACAGGATTGGTGATAAGGCCCACGATCCTCAGGATGAGATAGAAGAAGCATTTCTCACAGCTATATTTCCAAATTGGAAAGAGTTATTTGAACAAGTAGATAAAGACATGAAAGAAATAAAAGCTGAAGAAGAAAAAGTTATCACTGAAGAACCAGAAGTTATTACTAAAGAACCAGAAGTTAACACTGATGTAGAGAAGTCAAAGGAGGAAAAGAACATGACTACTACAACTAACAGCATCTTCGGATTCATTGCCCAGAAGATGGCAGAAACAGGACATGGCTTCGGTGAAGAGAAGCCAACAGCATATGCAGATGATATGAGCGATATCGGAATGCATATAGTTAAACTCAAGGAGATGAAGCTCCAGCTCACAAAGCTCCCAGGCAATCCTGACAAGGGTATTGCGCCTGAGTTCCATGAGACACTGGTTATCAAGTTCACTGAGAACGGTGAAGAGATGCCACTCGTGTTCATCAACAACAGGAACTTCCTGTATAGCGGGAAAGATAAGATGAACGTGAATGTAACCAGCTTCATCCCAAACAACGCTTACGGAACAGCAGGTATGTACCTGGTACCGAAAGAAGAAGCTCTGGAGAAGAAAGTAGAAGAACTGAACTATCAGGAAGACTTCAACTTCTACACTCTCGCAGAAGGTCAGTCAGTATTCTCGCCGGTTTGGGCAGAGTACAGAGCAATCGCAAGAAAGCTCGGTATAGCTCTCATGCTCCCAGATAATGATGGTGTATTCCCAATCCCAGAAGACCTGGAGATTCCAATCTATGTTTATGAATCCATCATAAAGCAAACCACAGTCAAAGTAATCCCAGCCAAGAAGGCAGGAGCTAAGGCAACCAAGAAAGAAGAAATCAAAGAGGTAGCTTACTACAACGTAAGCTTCGTAAGCCCGAATCCTAACCGCCCAGACGGTGAGAAAGACAAGGATGGCGCGTACAACGCTAAGAAGTATGGTAAGTACTTCACTGACAGTGATGACGCAAGACATAAGGCAGAATGCCTGAAGCAGGCAGGCGTCCAGGCTTATATCGAAAGCTTGGCAAAGTAATGAACAACCGTATCAGCACATATAACTTAAATAAAATAGGAGGAAATTAAAATGTTAAATGCTATCTTTCAGCTGGACTACATTCCAGCAGCAAAAGTAGAGACAATGATGTATCTCGTAGAAGAATGTGAAATCAGATCAGGAAACCCATGTAAGATCATGGATAAAAAGATCTCAACAAAAGTACCTTACAAGCTCCACAGAAAAGATGATGAACCAGCAACTAACCAGGACATCATTGATGGTGGTAACACAGGATTGTATAAAACAATCTATCTTGTAACAGCTAAATCACCATACACTCTGGTAGATTCAGACTACATGAGAGAGTCAGCATACCAGACAGATGACGAGAAACGTGAAGCACAAGCACGTAAGCGCAATATGAAGTTCTTCGAGAAGAAGAGCCTTAAAGAAAGGTTCTGGGATGAGCATCACTACGCTGATGAACTCATCGACACTCCGAAAGTCATCGATAAGTCAGATAATCTGGATTACTGGTTTGTATCCAAGATTGACCCAGCAAAATGTAAGGTCATTAAAATAGATCTTAGTGGATCAGTACCAGTAAGGTACAGCTTGACTGAAGAGTACTATGCTCCAAAGTATCACGGAGATAATGAACTCACTCAGGAAGAACGTGACTGGGCGACAGTCATGGGTTGGGAAGGTAATGTAAGAACTGAAATTAAATGGTTCATGGAAGAGTACCCAACAAACAGAATGAAGCTGGCATTCGCCAATGGCATGAACGCTGATGAAGTAGGAACTACTTCAGATGCTCAGGTAGTTATCTGTCCTAAATGTGGCAGACCAACACATGCATCACCAAATCAGCACTCTTATACAGACAAGGTGCCAGTAGAAAGCTACTCAGGAGAAGAGGATGTAGATGAAGATATGAAAACATATCTGACTCCGGCTCAGCTCAGATGTAGCCACTGCGGAGCAAACCTTGAAAGCTGCTTCGACTTCGATGAAATCGAAATACCTCATGAGCTTATAGAGGATGCTCCAGCAGCGACCAAACCAACTAAGAGCTATTCTGCATGGTTCACAGATGAAAGCTATGAACCAGTTCACTTTACAGAAACTGCAAAACCTGGACAGGATTGCAAGACATACTACGATGTCTACAAGTTCGTAAAGTAATTAGCTCTTACAATAAGACCACTTCGGTGGTCTTATTCAAGGATCTATTAACGTAGGTCCTTGAATAAGATCATCATGATCTAAGGTCCTTGGGGATAGTATTGCGGAGATTCCCTCCGTATACAGCACACAGCGCTTCGCGCCTCTCCCCTCTCTCCTCCCTCTTTTATCATTATATATTTCTGTAGAACCTTCATATATCTTAACTCTATATCTGACCTTTATCAAGCCCCGATTTATCCGTGGAGGATGGTGTGGAGTATGGTGTAATGGTAGGATATATGGAATTGTCAGAATATTTAGATTATGTTTCATTATTGAAACTGTACTAAATCGTTCACGACCCAAAAATATTCGATTAAATTTTTGCCGTCATTTTTGGTACACTTTTGGTTTAATTTTACCATTTATTTACTATTTATTTTTATATTTATATTAAATAAATATATTAATAGTAAATATATGGAAGAAATAGACCAGAATCGTACCAATTCTGACGTCTATTTTTAATTCTGATTTTTTCAGAAGGAGGTGAAACATGACTGGTAAAGAACGTATCGAGAAATATGTATGTGGTATAGGTCCTGACCAGTGTGAGAATGCTGGTAATTGTGACTATGACATCATATTAGGCTGCGGCCTGAATCAGTATGACCTCTGTGGTGAGTGTCAGTATGCATATGATGCTGAGAAATGGCTGCTAAACCACATAGATAAAGTAAAGGAAGGAGAGATATAAAACAATGGCAGGAATAAGAACCAGAAAGCTGTTCCTCATCATCGAAATCCACACTGGTGAGATTCTCGATCAGAGATATGACCGCAATGAATCGTGGAAGATACTTGATGAGTACAAGAGGATGGGAAGAGAAGTTAAGCTTCAGGCTGTTTGCCAGTAAGGAGGCAAATATGAAGCGCTATAGAATAAGAAGATACTCACCGTTATGGTGGATATCAAGAGTTCTGGGATTTATCTCAATTATCATCGGCTGTTATTGCTGGATACTGTTAATGTTCGCATTGGATTATGCGATTAATTAATAGATAGTGTTAGAAATATGAATTAGATTAAAGGAGGAAAAGAATATGGCAACACTGACTATGGACGCTATCAGAAAGATGGCAAGAGCTAAGGAAATGCCCCTTGGCACAACGGAGGCTCCATTCGAAGGACTGGAGTACAAGGCAGACTCAGAAGACGAGATGAGCATCGTCGGAGCATTCATCCACATGGAGGGATTCAGAAGCATCTACCTGCCGTTCACTAACGGAGAAGTTAACTACCAGCTGGACTATCTGCTGGAGCAGCTCGGATGTGAATCCTATGACCCAGATGAAATCGCAAAGAGCGCAGGCACTGTAGTAAAGGTAAGCAGATACCTCAAGGAGACCGAGAAGAAGCTCAACAAGACGGAGTATAAGGCACTCAAGAAGAAGTACGATAACGTACTCCCTGTCTACATGGAAGTAACCGAAGAAGCAGATGGAACTGCAACTGTGAAGAACACCTTCACGAACACGAACTTCAATCTCAAGACTATCAAGGAATAGTCGGTCTTGAAGATCAGATAAAACGCAGGTGAGCCGGTGCGTAATCCGGCTCTTATTCCCTTTAGAACGTAAAGGCGGTATGACATGAAGAGAACAATAGTAATAATAGCGATTATTATCGTAATGGGAATGATAACCCCATGTAACGCAAAGACAAGCGATCTCACAAAAGCCAAAACCTGGGCCTGCTCACACTATAAAGGAAAGGTTGTAAGAGTAGTAGATTTTGGCAAAGTTCCTGAATGCTCTAAAGGTACTGTTTACATTGCGAAAGTAAAGACAGTATCGAAAGGCGGTAAAGTCGGAAAGATAAAAGGAACGAAGTATAAAGTCAGATATCCGAAAAAAGTCCGTAAGGGCAAAAAAGTCAATGTGTATTGGATATACAGCCCTTACGGCAACGGGGAAATAGCAGCGATAATATGCTGCGGAAAGGTATGGCAATGATTACATTAATTAAGCTTTGGCTGGAGAGCAGAAGACTCAATCATGAACTGTATGAAATGATTGAGCGCAACAACAGAATCACAAAGCTAAGGAGGCGATACGATGGAAAATGCATATAAGGAGGTGCAGCGATGCCTGGAACATAACCAGCACAATGTCTCCACAGAAACCTTGGAGCTGTGTCTTGAAGCACTGAGAATCGTGATAGAGTCAAACCGAAAATGATCATAACGATCTGCGGTATAGACTTCGATACAGACACAATAAACTATATCACAATAAACGAAAGTAAAATCTTAATAGATACTGCAGAAGACTTTTTCGACATGCATTGGTCCTGTGAAGAAGATATTTCGGCTGCCCGGACGTATCTGAAGATACAGGAGCTGACGAAGAAAGAACTTCTTCAGGCTGTTGACACTATAGTCATGATATGTGACTATTTTATCAACAGCAAGGACCAATGTGCTCCCTGCCCTCTTCAGAAAAGAAATGGCTGTGTCTTCACATGTATCCCAATAGAATGGAGGCGATAAAATGTCCGTAAAAACGTACTGCCCAATCCGTATAATAGGATTTGACCCACCTGAAAAAGGACAGAGAGATATGCGTCTTTGCACAAAAGACTGTGCATGGTACAACGTAGCAGAGAGCAAATGTGCAGTAAGCATCATTGCAGCGGGAATCGACAACATTGATGCACAGCTGAACGATATCTCAGATTTCACAGGAGACATAGCTATGTCCAGGATCACAGGTGGTGATGACTATGACGTTATTGGATTTGATGAAGAAGCGGAATATTACTACAGCCGAACTGGCAAAGAGACTTGATGTATCCGTTCCTCAGATCTACAAATGGAACAGAGCTGGAATAGATTCGGAAAACAAACACTTCCACAAACTGAAAGAAATCATTCCAGAGGTTCAGCCAAAAGAACCAAAGATAACCAAGAGAGGAGAAAAGGACCAGCGCATAAAAGCAGGCAGACCGAGAAAGAAAACTTTGACGCTGACAAATTCGGAAATGCCGGATTACAGGGAAAAAGAATTCAAATCAGCGATATTCCCTAAACTATACATCAAAGACAAAACCACATAAAAGTGGTTTTTGTACTTTTTGATTATAATTTGTTATCACAATAAAAAACAATATGAAAGGAGACCATAATTATGGCTAAACTCAGAGTACTTGGAGACACTATTCAGATCAAGACAGAACTTACGGAGAAGGACTTCAAGAAGATCACTAACTACGCACCGGAGGCCCTCAAGATCAAGGATGAGGACGGCAACGAAATCTTCGGAATCAGCAGAGGAAGCGCTCACTGGAGCAAGTACGGCGTAGCGTTCTGCAACACAGACTCCAACGGCAAGCTGTTCATGACCACGGAAAACCCTGTCATCGAGCACAGCGACCCTGTAGCAGAAAAGGAGCAGCTCAAGGAAATCTTCGCACAGCTCATCTTCCACCTGGAAATGATCGAAGAGAACTTCCAGCACATCAAAGCAGAACTGGCCGCAATGGAACAGAATGCTGAGAACAGCATCGAAGTAGACGCATAAGCAGAAAGGAGGAGCACCATGATCAAGGTAACAATCGGTACAAACACAAGCCGCAAGCAGGTCACAGTTGACCCGTCAAGAACCCTGAAGGACGTTCTCGATGAGAACGGAATCGATTACAGCAGAGGAGGAATATTCCTCGATGGCCTGTCAGTCGGAGGCGAAGCACTGAACAAGTCATTCACCGAGCATGAAATTGCCGAAGAATGCCTGCTTGTCTCTGTCGTTAAGGGTGACGGCGGTCTGTACTAATAACAGAGGGTTAGAGATAATTCTCTAACCTTCGATTATTAGTATAGAAAGGAGGAAAAAATGAGTTACATAAGAACATTTGATGACGTACACAGGATCAGCAGCGCAATGAGTAGAATCAATAGAAAGATTGAAGAATTACTGCCATCACCAACATCGACCCTGTATACGCCTGAAATCCTGAATAGCATACACCCACCGTTAACAGGATTTCTATACATGATGCAGAGTCTTGAAAGATTCTACTTTATGGACAAATACCTGATGACTAACACTTACAACGGTTATCTGACAGATGCACCATACTACAGAAATGTTGTAAGCAGTTACATAAACTCAGAATACTACAGCTTCATAGTATGTGAATGTCCAAGAACAAGATACGAAGACTTTCAGAACAGCAAACATCTTCAGGTAGCAGAAGAAACAATAAGAACTGATTCAAATCATTTCCTGAAAGTAAGCACCATCAACAGAGTATTCACGGTATTCACAAATAAGCCGCTAACACTTGAACAGATAACCAAACTGAAAATGCTCCAGTGGTCTATCTACAAAGATGGGCGTACTACACCTAAAGAAGAACCGGGGCAGCTTCTAGAAGCAATACTGGAAAAAGACATCACTAAATGCAATGAAATAATAGACACGATTATAGCATACCCTGAAATTAAACAGATACATTTCGAAGAGCTTGCAAAGATGTTCCAGCCTAACTACCAGGCACGAATCAACAGAGAAACCAACAAAATAAGAGACCTGGAAAATAGGTTCATGGACCTGCAGAACCATCTGTCAGCAACAGCGATAGAAATCAATGAAATCAATGAAAAAATACTGTTTCTTAAAGAACAGGAAAATAAAGTCGAAGATAATTCAGCATTAATGATATATCTGATGAATCATCCTTATATCAAAAATATAACTAAATACGATACGCAAAACGTTGATTTATATTATGAAGCTCCGATTCTTGATTATGATCCATATATCATAAACAGAATCATTAAAAATCATAATGATGAAAAGAAAAAGATTCTCAGAGCATTTCTTGATGATAAATATCAGTTGATGACCCGCTGCAGAATCCGCTTCAATACACAGAATTTCAATGTACGCCCAGTATCGATAGGAACAGCTGATTATATAGGCCATCCGCATCTTGATACATACGAATGCACAGGAACTCATGCAGTCATCATAGATGATATAGCTCAAACAGGCGATTACCATATGGTTATCGACCATATATCACAAATGGTATTAAATCTGAACTTCTCAGATTCAGTAGTAATCCAATGGATGCTGAATGAATTGATTTACTATCCTGATAAACTCACATGGTTCTCAAAGGAAACAGGAGAACTCGTTACTACCCGACAAATAATGGAGGAATACAATGAAGAAACTGAGGCTGAATCCTGACGAACAGGAAATGATTATCAGAAATATCATTGAAAAATTCAATGGTACAGGAAGATATGATATTTCCTCATTCGAATACACAAAACAGGATGTTAAAGAATTCCTTAAAGTCCTGTCAAAATCACAACCAGCAAAAAAGCCAACATTGCTGATAGACGTAGAAGCATACACTAAAATGTATGAACTGGTAAAACAGTCTTCTATCGAGCTACAATGGCATATGATGGTACAGAGAGATAAGAAAAATCAGACATATACGATTTATGACATCCTGCTTTTCCCACAAACGAACACAGGAACATCGACAACAACAGATGAAAAAGAATTCGCGGAATGGCAGATGAAACTACTAATGGATCCCGAATTTCCTATCGAAAACCTAAGAGGTCATGGGCATTCTCACGTAAATATGAATGTCTATAGCTCAGGCATAGATGATGCATACCAGAGAGATCTCATCACAAAAGTTGAAGATGGAGATTACTATATATTCCTCGTCCTCAATAAAAAGATGGACATGTATGCTCTGATATATGACTTCGACCAGCAGGTACTATTTGAAACAAGTGATATTGATATCCAGATAGTATCATCAGAAGGCGAAAATATCAGAGATTGGTGTAAGAAACAGATAGAAACCTACTGTAAAACAGTACAGACCTATAATAAGGGAACATACAGAGGTTATCAAAACTATCTTACAAACCAGAGTACATTAAAGATAGATAACTTCGTCCCGCCCGAAGAGGAATTCGTGCTGGATATCCCTAAACCAAAGAAATTCGGAAGGAGGAAAAAATGAATCTTAACAAATCTTTGGAATTCTTTGACCCTAAAAAAGTCAAAGGAAGATGCCATGTAATAGGATGCGGTTCAATAGGCAGCAACGTAGCAGAACTGCTTGCCAGATACGGAATCGAAAATATCGTACTGTATGACTTCGATATCGTAGAATCGCATAATATCGCAAACCAGCTATACACAGAAGAGGATGTCGGAAAGGAAAAGACAGAAGCCCTTGCTAAGATCCTGTACAGAATCAATCCAAAACTGAAACACACTCTGCAGATAGAAGGTAAATTCGAAAACCAGCGACTCACAGATTATGTGTTTATGTGTGTTGATTCTGTGGAGGTTCGTAACCAGATAGTAGACAGCATAAAAATGAACACCATCGTAAAAGCAGTCTTCGACTTCAGGACCACATTATATGAAGGACAGTGCTATTTCGCGGACTGGTCAAAGCTACGCGACAAAAGAAGTCTGAAAGATTCACTGAACTTCACACATGAAGAAGCAATGGAAAACACTCCAGTATCCGCATGCGGATTCACGCTGTCAGTAGCACCTGTAGTCAAAATGACAGCAGAGATGGGAATAGCAAACTTCACAAACCTCATTAACAATGAGAAAACAAAACATCTCATACTCGTACAGCCATATAGCTACTTTATGGAAGCAATCTAACCTATTACAAGGATACTACGTAAAACCGTAGGCTTACAATTAACAATTTAATGTGATACAAAGTCACGGAAAAGAAGAAGCCACCCAGCTGAACCTTGTGCAGCATCCTACCTTCTGACGGCAGAGATGTCAATCCTAATCCTTATAATTTAACTGTAACATGCAAATATTTTGCACAGAAATCAGTTCGCTACCACTTCTCTCACCGTGAATACGAGTAAAACACGACCTGTCGGGAAGCAATTAACACAGCCCGTCTTCAGTCGATTAACCTATTAGTTGTAATAGAAAGGAAACAATAAAATGATTTACCTTACATTCTACGCCAAAACAATACCGAAGCAGATCACTTTTGAAGAACTGCTGGCAAATCCATATATTACAATGGATATGATGCCAAAAGAAGACCTGAAAAAGGTCACTGTCCCTATCGATGAAGAATATGGACAGAGATTAGCAGAAAAAAGAAACCTCCCAACAAGATGCATATTATGGGAGGAACAGATAAAAGACCTCGATACATCAGAGCATTACAGGCACTTCGAAATAAGAAAGAAAAGCGACCCTACAAAGAAGAGACCGATAGACGCACCTGATGACACATTGAGTCTTATTCAGAACTCATACAAGGACTATATTGAGAATTATCTCAGAGTCCTTACACATAAGGCAGCTCATGCATATGTAAATAAAAGAAGCACATGCACAAATATGCAGCAACACCAGAAAAATAAATCAAAATGGTTCCTGCATATCGACCTGAAAGACTTCTTCAACAGCATCAACGGAGAATGGCTGAAGAAAATGCTTCTTCAGGTATACCCATTCCCGTATATCGAAGAAATCACACTCAACAATATAGTAAAGATAGCTCTGCTGAACAACGAGCTGCCACAGGGAAGTCACCTTTCCCCTACCCTGACGAATCTGTGCATGGTCCCGATAGACCACGCTATAACAGAAAAACTGCATAACTATAGAAAACATCATTTCGTCTACACCAGATATGCTGACGATATCACGATCAGCTGCAAATACAAATTCAATCCAAAGGAAATTGAAAACGTACTGAGAGAGATCTTCAGAGAATTTGAAGCCCCGTTCAGAATCAATGATAAAAAGACCAGATTCGGTTCTTCAGCAGGAAGAAACTATCATGTAGGTCTCATTCTGAACAAAGATAATCAGATATCTCTCGGACATGAAAAGAACAATAAGTTCAGAGCAATGATATTCAACTTCTGCACAACAGGAGAAGAATGGGATATAAAAGATATCCACAGAATGATGGGTCTGATATCTTACTACAAATCCATCGAACCGGAATTCGTAAAGAAAACTCTGAACAAATATGGTTCTCGCTTCAATATAGATATACTGGCAAAAGCAAAGAGCCTGACGAATTGCCAGCCTATGCTTCAGGCAAGCGAAGAAGAACCATCACCATTCGACCTACCTTGGTAAAAGATTTTATAAGAATAATTTCTGACGAGAAATGCTTACAATTAACAATTTAAGTGGAACAAAGATAAGGAAAGAGATTACACCTGGATCAGCTCGAAGTACCGGTAGTACCTCCTCTGGCTACTGCTGCAGATTGGAATCCCAAGGCCATCCGAGTCCAGTGTGCCAAAATACTCCGGATACCGCCTGGATCTCATGATCACCTTCTCTAACATTAGTTATAAAATCATACCTCACTTCTTTATTAGGATTATTCATATCTAAGCATCACCATAAGGTTTTCACTAGAATATGAATGCCTACAATTTAAAAATTTAGGTACTGCAATGTAAACGTCGAACTCCACTCTCCTAGACGCCGCTTTTGCGCCCCGCAACGCGGCGTCAGACGAGTTCAAGACGCTCGCGCACTGAGAAAACCTACCGTAAGGTCTGCAGGCAGGCCTGCGATACGGCAGCCAAGGCTGCCAGATACGCACGCCCCGCCATGCAGACTCTACGGAGGTTTTCCAGTCTGCTCACTTCTTTTGTAATAAAGAAATAATCCTTGAAATTCTCATGGAAAGAAGGTATAATGAACTCACATCTGAATAGAGAGATAATGAAAATCTCCGTTTAATTATGATTATCGGAGAAGTTAAAATTCATTATCTCCTACTCACATGTGGGAGATTTTTTCATGGTCATGTAGCTCAGTCAGGCAGAGCGGATAGACTGCAACATCTATCACTGTCGCTGGTTCGAATCCAGCCATGACCCGTATATGAAAGCATGCAGACATATACCATTATCATTTTATGCAGTCTGCAGGTCACTCTCCCTGCAGACAAGGGCAATCCAATCCTCGATGACGGAGAGACTCATCCCCTCTCCGTCAACATGAGTGGTATAGCTACGAGAAGCATAATGACCTATCCCAGCGCCATCATCGGTCATTAAGTCGGTGCAAGTCCGACACCACTCCCAAACCTTTAGGATATTCAGTTAGCACTGAATCTCACAATTAATAATTTGAGAGTTACAAAGTTACATCTCAAATCAGATCGACAGGTCTTTTGAAACGCGCTCTTGCGAAGCCACCGTTCCTGATCAAAGATCAGGAAACCGTGGACTCGCAAATGCGCCGTTCAAAACACCTGCAATTTGATTAATCCTTGATTTTGTAAAGGTTTTATATGATTCTCTCAGAACACACAAGACGATGGGCTGAAATCCAGTTCTATTACTTCTGTCTGGATGTCTATCACATTAAAAACAACATGATAGATGTTGTACTGCTAATAGAAGTAATAAGCCAAATCGGCAATCTGAACTTCAAAATGCTGAAAACGATTGCTGCAAAAATAATTGGAGATCCGATATATCTCCCCCACCGTGATGAAGCGGTATCATTGGCACATTTAATGAAAATGAGCCAACGTCAAATAGCAGAAACTTTCGGAGTTTCCAAAACAACAGTCAACACAATACTGAACTCGGAAAGAAACCGAGTACATGTCCCCTTCCCTCAGCTGGAACTGGCAGAGGATGAAGAGATTTATAAGTTCAATCAAATATTCTCACAAATAAAAAAGGCAGGTCTCTAATGAAAAAATTACAGAAAACAGAATTCCAGAAATACAAGAGCATATTCGCAAAGCTCGATAACAAAATAAAGAAAAATGCTGGCAAAACAAATAAGTGATATGACAATCGAAGAGGCCTACGATCACCTTGCTAAAAGTATTGTAATACAGGCAATAGAAGATTATCGTAAAACTCTTCGCAAACCGAATAAATATAAAAAGACCATAAATAACCTGAAAGCTTTGGAAAAATTTTTCCTATCAGAATGGTGCTATCACCTATCAGGTTGGGACGGTAACTATATCATAGAACTTATAAAAGAACAGGAAGGAACAACTAATGATTAAATGGATCAAATGGTTTATCGCTAAGATATTCCGAATCGACAATTACTTCGATGTCGCATATGACCTCATCTATGAAAACGAACTCCTGCGAGAAACAGCTGCAGACAGTTTCTACAAAGGATATCTTCAGGGAAAAGAAGACCTCAGAAAAGAAATCGAAGAACAGGAACAAAGAGAACTTGAAGATTTCTGCGCACAGGAAGAAATAGACATCGATGATCTCGTAGATATCACAGGAGAACACTATGAAGCTGACTAAAGCACAATTTGAAGAATGCTGGAAAATCTTCACAGACTTAGGTGAAGAAGGTCTTTATATGAACCACTACCAGCTGTCGCAAGTAACATTATTAGAAGATCCGATCCTATGGAAAACATTCCTGACGGATCCTAAAGTAGTGGATTATATCTCTACAGAAATGAACATAATCCGTAATGCAGCCATCAATGATATGGTACATAAAGCCCCGGATTCAAATTCTGTAGGACAATCCCAACTTATAAATGCATTAGGAAAATTAGATGAAAAATCGACCAAAAAAGAAGGTCCTGTTTTCATCTATTCCTATGTTCCGTTAAATGATGAACAAAAGTATGCCCCTAATGTACGTACAGTAGATGCGGAAGGAGTTGAACAAAATGAAGACGGAAGCTGGTCAATCGAAATATGACGGTGAAAAACGTATCATTGGGCACCCTATCGCAAGACCAAGCATGAAAGAAACAACATTATGCCCTAAATGTAAATATGCAGTACAGGATAACTGGTCCTATTGCCCGCATTGTGGACTGAAACTATATCCTGTCACATGAAAGGCGGTACAACATGACAAGAGAAGAGGCAATAAAGATACTTAAATCAATGAGTGATATAAGCACACAAGGCGAAGCCATAGACATAGCAATAGAAGCACTATCAGCACCAAGTGGCGACCTTATAAGCAGAGCCGATGCGATAAAGGCGATGTGGAAAGCGTTATATGCTTATGAGGATTTAACCGAAAAGCAATTCATGGAGCACGAAGAACTGGAGCTTAAAGATTGGTTTCAGCACAGAATATTCGTCCAACGGATGCATGAGGAATGCATGAAAGCCGTTGAATCGCTCCCATCAGCCGAAGCCGTACAAAGGTGGATTCCATGTAGTGAGAGATTACCGAGTGAGTACGGAAAGTATCTTGTGTTCTATGAAGGAACTATCATTGGCTCTAACATTGAAATCATGCGGTATGGTGAGCCGTTAATGCCTAATGTGGATGTATCTGGAAAACATTTTTACAGAAGCGATGGTGAGTGGGGAGATATCATCTATGACGAGGTCATTGCGTGGATGCCACTACCAACACCATACAAAGAATGAAAGGAGGAAATATGGGTTACTATTCAGAAATCGGAATAGCAATGGTCAAAGAAGATTTTGAAGACCTAATGAAAATCTGCGAAGAAAAACAGAGCAATAAAGAGTATAACAAATATAACTCATTATTACTCGAAATAGAAAGCTGCGACCATTACTATTTGAGCACATGGCAAAACAGAGTATTCAACAAAGAAAAGAAAGTATGCCAAAACATAGGTCCAACCAAAACAATAGTTGTACTTCACTACAATTTCACAAAGACAAGCAGAGGCTTTGATTATCTCTACGATTATATCTCAGGAGAAGCGAAATACGGAGGCTGCTATGCAAGAGTCGGAGAAGAAACAGGAGATGTGGAATATGAACAATTCAATAACGATGAAGATATCTACATAGAATGGTACGAATATGTAGAGCCTGTTTCATATGTACAAATATTAGAAGACACAAAAGAACTAAATGAAACAGGTAACTTCGGACAGTTTATAGAGAATCTGGAAAAATGCAGCTAAGAAAATACCAACAGGAAGATGCAGACTTCCTGGCATCCCTCCCCTGCTCCGCATGCTTTAATGAACAGCGTACAGGAAAAACTCCGACAGCCTTAGAAACCGTAAAACTAAGGCACCTCGAAGATAAGCGAATACTTATTATTACAACAGCTTCAAGTATATATCAATGGAAGAACGAATACGAAAAATGGCTGAATCGATCATGTCAGATCTGTACAGGAACACCTACTCAAAAGAGGAAATCTGTAGATTCGTGGACGCATGGACTGGTTATCAGCTTGGACTCATTCAAAGAGACAAGTAACAGAAACGGTCTGATAGAACCGATCTTAAAAAAGAAGCCAGAAATGATCATTTTAGACGAAGCCCATAAAATTAAAAATCCTAAAACCGCTTCAGCCAGAGCAATATTCAAAACAACTAAAATTCCTTATAGATTAGCCCTGACAGGAACACCGGCTCAAGGCAAACCATATGACATATACAGCATACTGAAGTTTTTGTTTCCTGAGGATTTTCGTGGATTTTGGAAATTCCTCGAAGAATACTTCGTAATAGAAGAACAGACTATATACATAGCAGGAAGACCAAGAACAATAAAAACATATGAAAAATTCCAGCCAGGAAAAGAAAAAGAACTTCAAAAGCTGTTATCAACTTTCTCAACACAAAGAAAACGTAAAGATGTAATGCCCTGGCTTCCAAACAAATACTATGAACGAATCAAACTGGAGCCAACAAAAGAACAGAAGAAATACCTGAAAGATTTAGAAGAGACATATAGAACTGAAGAAATAGTAACAGTCGGAACATTAGACAGACTGATACGTTACAGGCAGATATGTCTTGATCCTGAATTAATAGACCTGAAAGGAAAATCACCTAAAACAGAATGGATCCTCCAATACCTGAAAGATTATCCTGAAGAACAGGTTATTATTTTTTCGAAATTTACAAGTTATCTGATCAAATTAGCGGAACAACTGACAGTTCCGTGGGCAATGCTCATAGGAGCTACAACCCCAAAACAAAGAGGAAAATTCATTGAAGACTTTCAAAAAGGTAAATTCAATGTATTCCTGATAAACATAGATGCAGGTAAGGAAGCAATAACTCTGGACGCTGCAAGCACAACGATATTTACAGATAAATACCCACCTATAGGAAGTATCGAACAGGCAGAAGACAGATTCATAGCTTCAACAAAAGATAAAGCCCACAAAGCCCACAAAATAATCGAACTGTGCATGAAAGACACATTCGATGAACAGCTATACAAATTGCTGGAACTGAGAAAATCAGAGACAGACATTATAAACAATTACAACTATTATTTACAAGAAAGGAGAAACAAGCATGGCAGTTAATCCCCTCTTTCAATTTGAAGAAGCCACAAGAGAAAAATCGAAGGCTTCTATTTTAATTGAAGGACTCTCAGGCAAAGGCAAATCAGGACTGGCTCTGTTACTCGGATACTATCTTGCTGGAAAAGACTTCAGCAAAGTGTTCGATATCGATACAGAGAACAACTCAGTAAACCTGTTTGTCGGAATTGACAGCTCAGGCGGTATGAAATTCCAGGGCTTTAAGCATGGTAAGTTCACCCCCGACCTGAAGTACAAGCCAAGTCATTATCAGGAATTCAAAGAGTATGCTATCAATGAAGGAGCAAAAGTAGTCATCAATGACAGTATCTCACATGCATGGACATATGAAGGAGGTATTCTGGACCGCGTAGCAGAACTGAAAAAACAGAATACAAGATACCAGAAGGACTCATATGCTGCATGGGGAGATGACGAAATCGTTCAGGAAAAGCAGAAGCTGATGCAGCTTTTCAGAGACAGCAGATGTCATATGATAGCAACAGTCCGTGTAAAGGAAAAGATGGAATATCAGTACAATGCGGAAAAGAACAGAAATGAACTGGTATCTCTTGGAGAGCAGGAAATCATGCAGGCAGATGTAAAGTATGAACCTGACCTTGTGCTTCATATGATAGAAGCTGGACGAGCAACAGGCAAAGAGATCAAACATCCGAAAGCCAAGGTTGTAAAGTCCAGATATGTAATTCTCAAAGAAGGAGAAGAATATGAGTTTACTCCTTCCCTTTGCGAAGATATCGCAAATTACCTCGAAGAAGGTACATCCCCTGAAGAAATTCTTGAAAAACAGAGACAGGAATACATCAAAGGAATCACAGAATTTCTTGATGGACATAAAACAAAAGTTAATGTATGGAACGTGCTCAAAGAAGACAGAGGATTAAAAGATGTAACCATCAATGATATCCCTCTTGAAGATCTCAAAGCAATGTTCATAGCACTCACAATCGATTAGAAAGGAAGAAAGCAATGGCAGAAACAAAAGCCCCAGCTGTAAAGGAAGCAGCAAAGAAAGAAGTTAAAGAAGAAAAGAAGCCTGTTAAGAAGGAAGTAAAAACCAGAAAGCCAAGAGCAAGAAAGGTCGAAGATCTGGTGAACGAAGTAACCAAGAAGATGACAGATAAGGAGAAGGATATCCTTATCAACTTCCTGAGAGATGAATCAGTAGGACTGAAAAACACAATCGAAGCACTGAAGAAGAACATCGAAGCTTCATATGAACAGTGCAGAGAGATAGAAAAACAGTACGAAGCTATGGAAAAGTTCTACAGAGACTCTCTCCAGTACATCGATGGACAGGTAGTAGCATTCGCTAATGCAGTAAGAAAATCAACAGTAGGAGGAATGAACTAATGGGTATTATTAACATGGACTCACTGCCTACAGAAAAGCCGTCAATGGGATCAGTGATCCCTAAAGGGCACTATCTTGCAAAGATCAAGAAAGCGGAAATGAGGCAGCCAAAGGACGAAACAAAGCCAATGTACTTCTCAGCTGAGTGTGACATCACAGATCCTGTATCTCATACAGAAATGGGCAAGTTCTGGATCAACCTATTTGAATCCCCTGCCCCGCTTACAAGATATCAGCTGTCAAGATTTATCATGGCACTCCAGCTCCCAATCGAAGGAGAATTCGAACTGAAAGATCTGACAAAAATGGTCAACGGCAAGGAACTGGAAGTAGATATCATGCCTGAAGAAAGAAAAGACGGCAAGGAACCTGAAAGAAGCGTAGTAGATATCACAGCACAGTGCTTCTATCCAGTAGCCGTTTCAGAAAAACAGGCCGCAGAAGCTGTATTTGCAGCGGACACAGATCAGGCACCTCCGGTAATGGCATCTTATTAATCAGTAAAGGAAAAGGATAATGAGCTTTTTAACAGAATACTTTGACATAACAAATGACAAAACTGAAGTACCTGTATGCTGCCCTTTTCCTCATTATACATCGTCAGGATATGAATACTACGAAGAACACCCCTCCGCACATGTGAACACAGAGGAAAATCTATTCCACTGTAAAGTGTGCGGAGAGGCAGGTTCAGAATCAACAATGATTCAAAAATTGCTTGGATGCAACTCAAATACAGCACACAAGCTTGCAGATATATTCAACAATGATCAGGCTGGAACAATATACGAATGGAGAGATCAGTTCGAACTGTCAGAAACAACCAAACAGAAAGCCCTGTCATTAGGTATATCTGAACAGGTAATAGAAGAACTGGAAATAAAAACACCAGAGTTCGAAGACGGTGTTCTCGCGTTCCCAGTATTCATGTTCGATAAACTCGTAGATGTAAGAAGATATAATCCTGGAGGTAATCCAAAAGTACAGTCAAGAAGAGGCTGCCCTTCAGGTCTTATCATTCCATTCAATATATGGAAAGAAACTGATAAGAACAGAACAACTCTACTCTGTGCAGGAGAAAAAGATATGGCAGTAGCCCGATCTCAGGGATTCAATGCCATAACACTCACAGGCGGTGAACAATGTCTGCCAGCCCAGGCCGCTTATTTCAAAGACAGAATAGTAGCAATCGTTTACGATAACGATGAAGCGGGAAAATCAGGTGCATATAAAGTTGCAAATGCAATATATAAATATACACCATATGTGAAAGTTGTAACAAACTTCCACGAATGTCTTGAAAACAAAGAAGACATAACGGACTTTTTCACCAAATACAAAAGAACAAGAGAAGAGCTGATAGACTACATCGAACAGACTCCGTACTATGAAGGAAAATCAGCTATAAAGAAAAACTATCCAATAATGGATCTGCTTCAGGCATCCAATCCGCAAAACATAGGAAAAATGGTAAGAAGCAATGTCCAGGTAGTAGCTGTATCAGAAGCAACATTCACCTGCCCTTCCCACATATATGCAGAAAAAATCGCAGATCCAAAAGACAGTGATCTGATGATGAAAGGCGATTTCAAAGAATGGATACTAAGTGAAGATACAGTTGAGGACACATTACATATGTTTGATAACAACTTCAAAGAAGATACCATCAAACAGAATTATAGAAAAGTACTGAATATATTGAACAAAGAAAAGAGTATACATTTTTCCATATTGGATAGAGTAACAATGTTCAAATGTTTCCTGACCGATCTGTATGAAACAACAGATACAACTTCAGTTCAGCCTATGGAATATACAGCATATTCAATAGATACAAAACTTGAATCAGGTCAGAAATATTTAATCACATATAAACTGGTCCCACATCCATATAAAGGCCAGCAACTGATAATGCTCATAATGGATGCTGAACAGGCAAATGATTCAGTATCGGACTTTAAACTGACAGACTCGATTAAAAATTCATTGCAGACTATACAGGGATTAGAGGGAGATCTTGATTCCAAAATTACCACTTTAACGGAAAAGATCAAAGGACTATTAGGCTACAATGGAATAAATACATTAATACAAGCTGTAGATTTTGCGTTCCACACACCGCTTCAGTTTAATTTCCATACAAATCATAACATAAGAGCATATCTAGATACGATAATCGTAGGTGAATCCAGAACAGGAAAGTCATCTACAGCAGATTGTCTAAGGCGATTATATGGATTAGGAACATTCACCAGTCTGGCAGGTAATTCAGCAACGATACCAGGCCTTATAGGAGGAAGTAACAAAACGGCAACAGGGTTCCAGACAAGAGCTGGAATAATCCCACAAAATCATAAAGGACTGGTCATCTTTGAAGAATTCGGTAAATCAAACAATTCGATAATAACCGAATTAACTGATATTCGTTCCAGCAACGAAGTAAGAATCACACGTGTTGCAGGAACGATAACCCTGCCAGCAATGGTGAGAATGATTTCTCTGACAAACCCAAAGAACAAAGACGGTAATATCAGGTCCATAGCATCCTATCCTAACGGAATAGCAGTTCTTACTGACCTCGTAGAAACCGCTGAGGACATCGCAAGATATGATCTGATAGTTATATTGCCTGACAGAGGAAACGCGCAGATAGACCCATTTTGGGTGCCTGACGAGCCTCTGGATGAACAGGTATACCGTGACAGAATAAGATGGGTATGGTCAAGAACAGCTGAACAGATAATCATAGACAGAGATACAGAACTGTATATCGTAGAAACAGCTAATAAACTGAATCAGGATTATGAAGGACATATCAAAATATTCGGTACAGAAGCATGGAAAAAGATCAGCAGGCTTGCTATCGCCATAGCTGGATATGTATGCAGTTCAGATGAGTCTTATGAAAATATAATCGTCAAAAAGGAACATGTCGATTATGCAGCCAATTTCCTTATAAAACTCTACGATAATCCGACATTTAAACTGAAAGAATACGTCAATTATGAAAAACAGTATTCTGAAATAGATGATGAAGGAATTCTTGCCCTTCAGGATATATACGATAAAAACCCAATGCTCGTTCTGACTTTGGAACAAAGCAGTTCTACAAGTAAAAATATCCTGATGGCAGCAACGGGTATGGAACAGAAAGAACTGAATATAGCATTAAACAGAATGACAAAAATGTTGTTCATAAAATTCCATAATCATGACATAATCCCTACTGAACGATTCAGAAAAGGATTAAGTAAAATAAACCGCAACACTTATGCAACAAAGATAGGAGAAATCAATGCTGAAGTACCAATGGAATTCATTGACAATAACGACCCGTGGAGATTTTAATAAGTTAAAGTCCATAGTCACAAACACAAAACCACAATTCGGCGCGGTTGATACCGAAACAAGCGGTCTCCACATCATCAATGATAAACCATTTGTAGTACAGTTTGGTTTCCTGGATATCCCCAATATGCGAGGCTTCACATTCGCTATTGATCTTGAACGGTGTTCCTTCGCAGACGAAGTTCTCACATATTGGGAATCCATAGCACATAAACTGAAATGGTATATGGGACATAATATCAAATTTGATCTTCATATGCTGGCAAATATCGGTCACAAATATGAAGATTCAAACTTGACTGATACTATGTTCTGGATACGATACGGTCATGACGCAAGACACCCAGAAGAAGGAGGTCCGGTATTAGGCCTGAAGGATTACGCCAGACATTATATAGATGGCAGAGCAAAGGAACATGAAAAGACATTAGCCAAAGAGCGTTCAGAGATTGCAAAAAAATATAATAATCTACTGAAGGTAATGTTGAACAAATCCGATGCCAAACTACCTGAAAAATATAATGCCAAATCATTTACCATTTCAGTTATTAATGATATGTTCAATGATTGCATATTCGAAGTAGAAGATCTGCCTGACGATATCAAAGCAGTATATCTGGAATGGTTCAATTCCCTGCCATTATATCTGCAGGCTAAAGTTCAGTCTACAGTAGAATCTGACATGATCAGATACAATGATCTGAACAGAGAAAATCTTCTGAAATATGCACATTATGATATTATCTATACTCTAGAAATCTGGAGTTCACTGGCACATATAATCAAAAACAGACATCAGGAAGCAGCAATAGATATAGAAAACAAGTGTCTCCTGCCCTGGTTCGAAATGGAACGTACAGGATTTAAGGCAAACAAAGTTTACTTAGAGGAGTGTAAAAGAAATCTAAAGAAATATATTAGGCAAAGACGTTCCTTATTTTATAAACTTGCAGGCGAAACTATAGGTGTAAACCAAAACCCAGCAATAAAAAGAATACTGAACGAGAAATACGGTCTCAGCGTCCAAAGCACAGGAAACGATGCTTTGGACAAGATTAAAGCAAAATTAGACCCGTCAGAATCCGTTCTAAGAGATTTTATTGAGATACTTCAAGAGTTACGTACCCTTGAAAAATGGTATTCAGTCTATATTATACGCTTTCTAAAGGACCTGAGAACATGTGACAGACTATATACATCCATAAATCAGGTCGGTACTGTATCAGGAAGAGTCACATCAGACTTTCAGCAGTTCCCGAAGAAAGGAATAAAAGACTTTCAAGGGAACGAAATTTTTCATCCAAGAAAAATCATATACACTGACACAGCTCTGGTCTATCTTGACTACAGCCAGATAGAACTCAGATTTCAGGCTTTATACACAATTCTATTAGGACATCCCGATTACAACATGTGCAGAGCTTACATGCCATATGATTGTTATACTTACGATGAATACTCCAACAAAATATATTTCGATTACAACGATCCATTCTTAATCAAAAATTACAATGCATACCGATGGTATCACAACGAAGATAAAAAAGAATGGCATCCAGTAGATGTACATGGAGCAACAACAACAGCGGCAACCGGCAAACATCCTGGTGATCCTGATTGGGATATCCTGAGAAGAGATGTAGGCAAACGTGTAAACTTCGCAAAAAATTACGGAGCAGAACTCGGTAAAATAAGAGAAATGTTCCCAGATAAATCATATGAAGAATGCGTTGTAATCAATGATGCCTACTATAAAGCCTTTCCAGGAATCAAATTCTACCATGAATACTGCGCTCAAAGAGCTGTAACATACAGCTATACAGAGAACCTGTTCGGTATACGGTATTATAACATTAACGGACATAAACTGAAGAACATGCTAATACAGGGTTCTGCAGCATTCTATCTTAAATGGAAAATCATTGAACTTTATAATTACTGCAAAGATAACAATATCAAAACCAAATTTCAAATGCAGATCCATGATGAACTCAGTTGGGAATATGATCCATCAGATGACCCTTCCCTATTCTTCACATTCAAGAAAATTATGGAGAAATGGAAAGCATCAAAGATACCGATCATAGCAGATATGGAAGCTACTGATTCAACATGGGCTGACAAAAAAGAAATTGAATCACTTGAACAATTAAAGGAGATAATCAAATGATAAAAATCAACTTGGAAACAGAAGGTATTCTGAGTATCTCAGGACCTGCAGCTGGTATACTGTGCGAATACACCGCATTAACAAGACTGATCCTGGCAAGGCTGATAGAAGATCTTGGAGAAGAAAAGGCTTTTATAATGTTAGCGGCATGCGGAAGAATCGCAGCAGAAGATACCAATAATATCAGTAATGATATTCTTAACATCCAAAAAAAGATCGAAGAGGTGTTTGACAATGAAATACAAATATGAGTACATCCTTGCATTCGATCCTTCAGGAAACTTCAATGAAGGAAAAGGCACCACAGGCTGGGTGCTGATGGATGCAAGAGAAAGACTGGTAGCGCGAGGATATATTTCAGCTGAAGATTATGAATGTGCTGAAGATTACTGGAACGCTCATATAGAACTGATCCGTTACAACCACAAGAAATACGGAACAAACCTGATAGTAGTAATTGAAGAATATGTCCTCTATCGTGAACGCAGCCTGAATCAGACAAATTCAAAAATGGAAACATGCAGACTGATAGGAGCAATGCAGTATATCTGCTGGAAACTCAAACAGGATTATTCGATGCAGCTTGCATCTGAAGTTAAAAACAGATGGTCAGATGAGCTGCTTTTAAGAGAGCAGATCTTATACAGAAACAGAGGCAACCTGATCCACACAGATTCAAACCTGTCTCTTGGACTATCACATACAAGAGATGCTTTCAGACATGCAACACATTTTGCAGTTTGCAAAAACAAAGACAGACCTAAACGTAAAACCAATAACAAAGGAGTCAAAAGACACGGCTACTTTGAAAGAGCAAATTATTAGGAGGTACATTATGATTTATGTAGTTAAAATCGATTTCACAGAATATGAATTCGAAAGCGGAGCAACCGCACTCAACTTCATGGAACTGGCAAAAAGCGCTGCAACAAAAGATATCACGATTGGAATGACAATAAAGATAAAGGAGTAAGATATGGAAATCTATGAAACAATAGGAGAAACTGAAGAATTCAATGACATGAAATTATACACAACAGGTTTCGATCCAAACTTCGATTATGACGCAATAAATGCAGGAAAATTAGATTTATCAGAATTAGACATGGAAATAGATATAGCAAATATAGATCAGTACCCAAATAAAGAATATGCATTACTTCGTAAAAACGGATTAGGAACATCAGATTCTTCAATAGTATTAGGAGTAAACCCATACAAAACAAGACAAGACCTGATAGCAGAAAAATGCAGAGATTACCTGACAGATGAAGAACTTGAAGTCGGAGACAAATCATCGGTAAGAAAAGGACGAGACCTGGAACCAATGATCATATTCAAGCATTCTCAGGTTATGGGAAGACGCGTAATCAAGCCGGTTGATATGTATTATCATAAAGATTATCCATATATCAAATTCAATTATGACGGAGTAATCGATAAGTTGTATAATGATGATGGAACATATCAGTACATCCCAGATGAAATCAAAGTATGCACAACATTCGGTCAGAAACATTATCAGCCACAGAAAGCCACATTCCAGGAAGGAAAAGGCTGGGATATAATCCCGCCTCATTACGAAGAAGAAAATGTATCGATAGAAAGCAAGGCTGCAATGTATGGCATCCCGCCATATTACTACACTCAGCTTCAGCAACAGATCTTTGGACTAAATGCACCTTATGGATTCCTGACAGTAATGTTCGAAAGAGACTGGCTGATAAGAAGCTGGTTCGTATGGAGAGACCAAAGAGTAATAAATCAACTGATTATAGAAGATACAAAGACATGGGATATTATAGAACATAAACGATCAAAGTCATTTAATTTAGGAGTTGAGATCAGAAATGATAATAATCCTGATAATTCTTAAAATAGTATTCTTCATAAGTTTATGGTTATTTTTTTCAGATCAATTTTAAGGGGAAGACAAACGTCTTCCCCTTTTTTATTTCGGAAGAATATGATAACGAATAATAGGATTATATCTGCGAAGCTGATTAATAGGATTCGGCATGCGATAAGAATAATTATATCTGAATTCAAACTTATAATATTCATCATATGCCTTATATCCAGAAGAAGCCATACGTAAAGCAGCATTATCATCATGAATAGAATAATTAAACTTAAACGCATTACCAGAACCTTTAGACCTATAAAGCTTATTGATACGAGGTTTCGCAGGTGGATTATCACCATAATTGACCCATCGTCTAAAATGCCGCCAGCTTCTATAATGTCTCCACCGATTATAACTCCATACTCTTCTACGAGCGTCTTCAGGAATATTTACAAATCGATGCTTTTCATGACTCCAAACCTTACCCTTCTCAAGCATATACTCTTCTAATTCAGCCCAAGTAAGATCACTTCTATTAAGTTTAACTTCTCTCCATTCAGAAGAAGGTATAAACTTATCTGTATTACGATCCCATTTCATATCACGATATTTAAGCATATCATCTTCAAGAGATTCCCATTCACCAGGAATTCGAATATCACGATATCTATTAAGTCCAAGTTCTACAGGATTCCCCTTATCGTCAAAGAAAACAGAGCCATACGGAGTCCAATGTCCTTTTTTATGAATAGCTTCAGTACGATTATAACCGTAAAAGTTATTATCCCAACGCTCCCCTCTGAAAAGCATATGATATAAATCTCGTTTTTCAAAAGAAAGCTTTGGATCATTTAATCCACGTGTATTCTTATCTTCTAGATCAACTACCTTATCTAAATTCAAATCATACCATTTCCCCTGTTTTTTAAGCTTTTCAAGAAAAGCTTCATAGTCATCATCATGAGGCTTATTATACTGATAAACTGCACCCCAAACAGATGGATTACATTTAAGCAGCCATCTTCCAAAAGAATCATCATCTAACCTATTCCAAGGCTGTCGATTCTTATAATAATCTATATAGCGCGTATACATAGTACCAGCAATAGGTACTAACGATAAAGCCCTTTCCCATGTAGTAGAATCAGAATAACTATAATTTAAATTTGACATCCATTGCGCAAACGCCCCACCAAAAACAGAAGGCATTTCCATAGAAAGCATTTCTAACGGAGGAACAACGGAGGTCATATACTGGGAAGGCATCGCATAAAACCAATTTAATGCACCTAAAGCTGAAGGGAAAGTCTTTAAATACAATCCACTGCTACCAATAGGCAAAGCCCCATTAGTCATCATATACAAAACTGATTGATTATTAAATACATCCTCATCTTGATAATATTCCTGAGCTGCTTGCCAGGATAAATCATTCCAAATATTCTCTAACATATAAAGATATTCTGGCTGATTCTCCAGCAAATTACACCAATAACGAAGATTATTATACTCAAAATTAAAGTAAGTTAAAAACAATTCAGCATACTTGACCCTACTCGATTTAAGCTCATATTCAAACTGCGTATCAGCAATAGACTTAAATATCTCACTACGAGTAAACCCATCAGATTCAAGTGCAAGAAATTGCCCAAGTCTCACAATCTGTTCAACTTTCGACATAGGTTTAAGGAAAAATGAACACATATAATCAAACTTAGATCCCAAGCTCCGGTTCCCTCTGAAGAGATTGAGATTTCGTATGGTTAACAGGTTTTCTACGGTGTCTGTATATTTTTTGTAGAGGTCTGCATCAGCGATATATGATGTTTCTGGGTTTTTTCGTTGGTTAAATATTTGCCAGAACTGATCAGCTGAAAAATCGTCTGCGAAAACATTCTCACCTTTTCGGTAACCTTCCTTAATAAGTCTGTTTATTTCGTCTTCACCTATCTGTTCAAATCGATAAAGATCAGAGCCTAAATAGTCAAACTGTTTTTGCATAGCTTCCCGCCCAGGATAAGTAAATGAGTTACCAGGTTTAAGGTTACCGCTTCTAAATGGATCATACTTCTGTTTTTTAAGCATTTCAGTAAGCATTCGAGATTCACCACCAGACAAACTTACCTGAAGCCAGCCTTCCATGAAATCGAATTGCTTTTTAGTTAAAGTAGTATGAGTACTTGCCTGTATAGCTTTCCATTCATTATCAATTCGTTTTGAAGTGTTGTGATGAATACCATAGGTATCACGAACATACTTAACAATTTTATTATACTCACCAAGATACTTAAAAGCTTTAACCTGATTTATGGCAATCTTAGCAATATTACCATCAACTTCACCAGTAGCTTTAATAGTAGCATCGATCCAGTTACGTACCCAAGTTCCAGGATTACAAAGATGTCCAACTTTAAGTAAGAATACTACACGCGCCCACATCTTGAGCCATGTCTTATCAAAATCAGACGTATTAATAAGACGAGTCATTTCAACATAAGTCTCATAATCCGCAATAATAGCATGCGCCCGTTCAGCCTGTTCAATACTAAGTTCATCAGTAATACGTAATTTCTTAACACGATAACCAGTCATTGTATTTTTATCAAGAACAAGAGTAAGAACACATTGATCAGGATTATTTCTTAATATAGCAAGTTTGTCGGCATTTGAAAATTCAGGACCGAAAACATTAGCAAGTTTACAATGAGAGTTTTCATCAAAGAAATTTGCAATATACATACGCTCTGTGGAAACCGTCCCAGCTAAATCATCATAACAATGCTTGATATTCTGAAGAATATCAGTGTCATCATAATGACCTCCTAATTTAAACCTATACTCACTTTCACCAAGGATACTGAAGTCAAACTGAGAAGTATGGAATAATCTCTGGTCACAGGTAGCAGAACTTCTTATTGAATTAGCAAGCCAGTCAAGAGGAGCAGCCTTACGAAGAGCACGATGTTTAGCAAGGTTATATGATGTAAAAGCAGAACCTTTAATAGCCCCATCTGAAAGGAAATTAAGTTTACTGTAACATCCACGAATATAATCACGTAAACGTACACAATACCCCAATGTTTTATCTAATGGGTCAATATACTTTCCATTAATTACTATATCATTAGGTATATCCATATGAGTGTAATGCTCATTAAGTTCTTTTGGATCATAGACCTTACCATCAATTTCAAACTTAGTATCTTCCTTAACATGTTTGGTATCATTCACGATACGCGGTTCAGCATCTTTATCTAAACCTATCCAAAGATATTCATCACCTTCATTTTTAAAATTGATATACTGAGGCTTTTCCTTGAGAATATCATCAAGTTTGGCGAGGTATTTACCATACTCAGCAAAGTCATCAGAATATCTTAAAGGTAAAACGATCTGATGATTATGGTAAAGAAGCTCAGTAATCAAATGATCTGGACTCTTTGTTATAAAGGACATAACCTGAAGAGTCTGTGCTTTATACAAACCATTCTGTAATTCATTAAGATAAACGCGACAAGATTCCTCATAAGGCGTGCCAGAGATTTCCTTTACTATTCTTAACATTTCCAACTGAGAATTCTCAAGCTCACCAAAGGCCTCATCACGAATAGATTTTCCAGAACCAGCAAATTTTTTAGCCCAGCCAACACGTGTATTATGAGTATTAAGGATATCTACAATATTAGCAGAAGCAGCATGCCTGCCGTTTATTTTATTATTATAATAAACAGTATTAACATACCCTTCAGGAATATCTTTATAAACAAGATTCAACCCGTCACCCTGAAGCAATTTGAACGCATCAGCATTCTTAACATCAAGTCTAATAGAAGTGAACCCAGCTCTCATCAATCTAGTAACAGGTCCCTTACTAGTCTGAGAAGCATATATCAGATTTTTATCTACCTCTTCAATTCCAGTTGTTTTAATATAATCTAAATGTTTATAGAACATGTTATACAAAATATCAGCAACTACAAAAGCTTCTTCAATAGTCTCTGCTTCTTTAAGGTAAATAAGATAATGGTAAGGATGGCTTTTATCTAAATCAAAAGCGAGTTTTTTAGTTTGATTTATAATCCTATTCCAGTCATCAATAGTAGATATCTCATTTAAGAAATCACCATTTTTAAGTTTAAAATCATAAATATGCTTAGCCCTATTAGCAAATTTATTAAGAGCCATAAGTTCATGTGCAGGGATATCAGATTTATCAAAAGGATGTCTGATAAAAGTATCTGTAGTTTCTATAAGATGCTGTATATCATTACACAAAGAACGAATATTAGTTTTTGTTAAAGGAACATCAACGCCATCTACACCTTTGAGTAACTCATAATTTGATGTAAGCTTATTTATTAATACACCTTTTTTATTATTAAGAGCTTTTCTTTCTATTAAAGCCTGATCAAGCAAATTTTGATATCTTGTTTTTTGTACAGAATCTTTAGTATAACCTTTTAATTCCTCATCAATTTCTTCAACACGAGCAAGATATCTTTTTACTGACTCACGTTCAGCTTCTAGTACACGTTTACGTTTTTCTAATTTATCGATTTTACCACGAGGAACACCTTCGACCGTGGCATAATTCTGCTTTTTCTTATTTTCTATATCTTTTTCAATACTTTTTATATAATTATTATAATCATCTGGAGTACCTAACTCATCTATCTTATTAAGATATTGTTGTTTCTTAGCCTCTAAATCTTCTATTTTTTCTATATTTTCTATCTTTTCTTGATACTTTTCAATATCAGATTCAAATGACTCAATCTGTTTTGCTATACTTCTAGATTCTTCAATAAGATCAAAAGTATCCCTTATTACTATTCCTATATATTTAGGTGCGCCTTCACCTCTAGAAATCTTAGGCTTGAATCCTGCTGAAGGATAAGTTTTTCTAGAATATCTAACACCTTCCCTTGTTTGCGTGATATCAAACCAATTACTAACAACATCAATATCGTAAGCCTTATTTTCTGTATAAGCCTGACCAGAAAGAGTATATTTAAGTTCAGCAGAAGTACCCATAGGAAACCCTCCTATAGCATACATATCCTCAAAGCCTTCAAACTCTTTAGAAGAAAGACAAGAACTAAGCTGAGAAGCGCGAATATGTTCAATGTTATCAACCGCTTCTTTAACAGATTCACAAAGCATACCGCTATTATTATGCATTCTAGATGTTATAGCTGGCTCAAAAACATCTTTAATAAAAGGTGATACCTCTGTAACTTTTAGTGCCTCTTTAAATTCTCGATTAACAACAGACTGTTGCAACATTAATATATCCTGTTGAAGTAACGCAGATTTCTGATTATAATTACTAAACACTTCAGAAACATGGAATTTATAATTATAACCAGGACCGGGAACCTCGATATTAATCAACATATCATGTAAATCAGATTGATACCTTTTTAATAACTCAACAAATTGTTTAAGCTCATCATAATTAAAACTATCTAACTTATTAACAAGGTTAGCAAATACAATCAGATTATTTTTAACAGCTTCAGGCATATCAGTAGCTGCTTTAAAGGAATCAGTAAGATTTTTTAAATAATCAAATCTAGAGAGAAATTCTTCAGGATTATTGCTCCATTCTAAAATGGCCTTCACATCATTTAAATTTAATTTATTAATATAAGCTAAAAGATCATTGTGTAACAATTTAGCATCATAAAGTATTTTAATATCAGAAAGAGGTATAATATCTTCTTCATACAGCGCTTTCCTAATATCTTCTTTTATTTGAATATCTTTATTCGGATTTTTTTTAAACTTAAATGGATCAAAACTTTTTATATTAACAACATGATCTAAATGCCAAAACTCATTATCTAAAACAGGAATAAATTGATCAAGAGCTTTAATTATATCTTTAAAATTACCTGATATAGGTGAATAATCAAGTAGTTTATTAAGAACATTTTTAAACTCAGAAATAAAATTATTAGAAAAGAAAGTAGTTCCTAAATTAAATGAATCTAATTCATCTAACATATTTCTTATACTCTTTTCAAACAAATTATGACTTTGAATATAATCATTTGGTAACCCAAAATTCATAACTTCTACTGAATCTTTATTAATAGTATTCATAAGATCTGAAAAAGTGTTTTTAAGATTATTTAAAAAATATGAATGGTGGTTACCTAACTGATACCGTAAATTCATACGAGCAAGATCATCTGTGAGATCTTTACTAGCTTTATAAAAATTAGTTAGCTCTTCTGTTCTAGTAAGTAAATTATAAAAACTAGCAGACAGACTAAATAAATTATACTCAAAAGTTTTATTATCATAATCTTCGATCTTAATAACAGAATCTTCAAAGAGATCTTCAAGACTTTCTTCAGAAGCACTTTCATTAACCAGCCGTTTATTGTTTTCTACTTTAACAGGACTATCTTTAAATAGCTGTTCAAGTTTTTCAGCAATAACTTTAACAAGCTCCTCTTCATCATAATCTTCAACACGAAGTGCTTTAACTTCTTTTTGAGTATGTATAACATTTTTAATAAAAGGATCACTACAATCATAAAGAGAAGTTATATCATGTAAAAAAGCAGGGTCATAAAGAGTATCGAATAAGCTATTAAGCGATTTACTGAATTTAGAAACATTAAATATATTATATCCAGGTACTTTAGATATATCTGCAACGAGGGAAGAAACAACTTTTGCAATCTTAGGGAGCTTATCAGGATCAAGACAAACATGATGTTTATCCTTTAACATAAGTTCCTTAAAGGTATTGATTCTATTACTAAACAATGTATTAATATTTGATAACGTAGCACTTGAAATATTATTCCTAACACAACATTGCCTCAGTACATCTATATCATAAAAATCTCTACCATGAGTAACAAGATAAGGAACAAAATTTTGTTTCATATCTGGACCGGATTTGACACCTTTATCAAATAATTCAACTACACTCTTAATTATACTTTCTTCTGTAAGATCTTCAGAAACTTCAAAAATATGAGTATTAATATTCTGACGATCTTCAATCACCCTACACAATTCACGAAGACTAACATCTTCTTTAACAGAAACCCACTTCTGAACCTCAATACGAACAAGCGGTGATGTAGGAGAATTACCATCAGTAATAGCTCTAATAAAGTAAACATCCCCTTTTTCAGCACACTCATTGAATCTTCTAATAGCGTCCTTGTCCAGTTCAACAGCTTGAAGAATTTGCATTTTAACATCATGCTTACTAATCTTAGTAAGTAAATCTCCACAGGAAGAAACCTCATTTAAATGATTAGACAACCATGCAGACTCATCAATAAAAGAAGTACGTAAAATAGTTTCCTTGTAATTATTTAACAGTAATTTATCAGCACCTAAAATACTACTGATACCGTTTTGCATGTTATTGAAAAAATATCCAGGATTACGTGACATATAAGCAAGATATGAAGAATCACTACCTATACAATACTGAAGTATAGCAGCTTCCTCTCTCGGAGATAAATCAAAAGCACTTATAGTAGAATGAAAATTACTATAAGCATCTAATACTGTTCTCCAGGACTCAATATCGTCTATAGAATTAAAAAGCTTTTCAAGATTAGTTGCATCCTTTCCTACTTCTATATTCTGCTGCAGAAAATCATAAATTTCATCTTTATATTCAATTAAAAAGCCATAAGGTCCATCTACATCAAATTGATGGATTGCATCCATAAGCACAGGATTGCTCATTACTTTAGTAAGATAAGTTGAAAGAGCTATATTAATTTCTTTGAGTTTTTCGGCTTTAGCAAAAGTAAGAGCTGAGCTATCAAGGATGTCATTAAAAGCAATATCTAATTTATTCATAAATACCGCAGCATTTTTTCTACCGCCAGACCTATCTGTAAAATCACGTACCATAGTAATATATTCAGAATAAGCAGTAGTAAGTGTACCATCATTTCTTTCAAGAGTAGTGTTCCTGAGCTTATTACGAAGTTCTTTTTTACGTTTAACGGCTTCACTAGGATTAGCAGCCTTTTCACGATATGCTATACGTCGTT
>JAEEGL012222239.1_pt1 | contig 35223 bp, 37 predicted proteins | sample 9134231 | NCBI WGS metagenome assembly JAEEGL01 (sample SAMN16246548, study PRJNA631951) | gut metagenome | biome: gut microbiome; feature: rumen; material: fiber-attached | host: Bos | place: Iran: Karaj | collected 2018-10 | reverse complement strand
TTTTACTTTTTCTATTCCGTTTACTGCTGCTTTCAGCAGACGGAATGCAATGGAATTTCTTTTCATAATCCTCCGAAAACAATAAAAACCGCCTTGCGTTCTGCAAAGGCGGTTTACCGCGGTTCCACTTTGATTTCTAACTCTCTGCCCTTAACGCGGGATACGTGCCGGGATACTTGATTTTCCCTCGGCAGACTCCGGGACGCACTTTCCGGTTCGGTCTTCGCCCATCTCAGCGCCGGACGATCTCTGTAAAACCGATTTCTCCGTATTCTTTCCCTTCACGGTCTTTTTTGAATTATATCAGCATTATTTGTCTTTGTAAATACGTTTTTGCGAAAAAAACAAATTATTTTGTTTCAAACAGCAAATAATTGAGAAGTAATCTCGCGTTATTGCTTCTCATAAAATCGTAATACGCATCGAGCGCATCCGCTTCGTTGCTCTTAACGGTAGAAACCGTCAGCGCTATAATAACCTGCATCGAGCGGTCGATTGAGAAACAGTTCTTCGGGATACATGCAACCGTGATCCCTTTTGAGCAGTCGTAAACTCTTCTGTAGCGGCCGTCTTCACTCTCTTTGGGAACAGGAAGAAGCGACCATCTGAACTCCGTCTTTCCAAACAGTTTTGAATCCTCAAGGCTTCCGAAATAAAACACCGATTCTCCCGAAAGAAAGATTTCGACAGCAGATTTTGAATGTTCTTCCTGCTCGTCTCCGTCTTCTTCGTCTTCTTTGATTTTTTCTTCAGCCGCTTTGAGATAATCCGACAATTCTTCAGAGACGTCGCTGCCGAGCGAAGCGTTCTTTATATAATCTATACTCGAAGAACAAGGTATACTTTCTGCTTCAGTCAGATTTTCAAGATATTCCCACGTGAGTTTTCCGCCCAGGGCATCCTTCTCGATATCGGGAGCATTTTCTCCGAGAAGATCAAGATTAACGTATAGAACGACCATGTCTTCGGGAGCCTTCAGGGCGTCTGTCCAGGCTCCGCATACCGTTCCCTTATATAAAAGCATATCCGAAAAACTGTGCGAGAAATAGTACGCGTCTTTGTCATAGAAAGCGCTGTCGTTAAAATCTACAAGCAGGCCTTCCTTTACAAACTGAGAATACAGTTCTATAGGCAGAAGCATCAGATCGGCGGTGTAATCATCGGATTTTACGTTTGCCTTTGTCTCGGAAAACATTTCCGATCTTTCCATTTTGTAATCGGCAATTGAAATATTATATTTTTTCGAGATAAGCTGCAAACGCTCTGAAGCAGACGTATATAATCCGTTTTCATGAACGACTGCCGGAGAATGGTCTTCTTTATTGTAAGCGATAAGAAAAACGGTGCCTTCGTAATCTTCGTCGAAGAGAAGCGAAAGCTCGTATGCAGGGTCTCCGATATCCGGAAGCTCAGGTTTGACCACTTCGGGCGCGGTTATCACCGAATGTATAAACTCTATTTCCTCGGTGTCAGCCGGCATCCTTGTCCTTTCGGGGATATCTATAACGTTGGCCGCGCATGATGAAAGGAGAAGACTTATCACCGTCAGCACAATAATAATTGTTTTTCTCATGTTTTTATCCGTTTCGATATTTCGATATTTGTATTTTATATCTTTAAGATTAATAAATGTTAAATAAAATTTTAATATTCGGTAAAATTATTTCATTTTACGTCTTTTACTCCCGTACATCGCCTTACTTATGTTGACATAAAAAAACAATTTTGTTATAATGTATACAGGAAAAGTTTATATATTTGTAATACGACCCACGGAAGGCTTCACTTTATGAAAAAAATCTTGATATTTGCTTTTGCAGTTTGTCTTGTTCTTTCTTTATTTTCATGTGCAAAACAGGAGAAAGGCTCCCCGACGGGGATGAAAAAAGCTTCCCCGGAAAACTGCGGTTATTATTTGTACGTTCCATCCACCTGGGTAATAGACACCAAGTCAAATGAACTTCTGACCGCGGCGCACGTCAGCGAAACGAATCTTTCAAACGTTTCTATGGCAAATTACTCTAATGAAGACGGTATTTCTCTTCAGGATTTCTGGAAAACTTATAAACCGTCCGTCGAAGCTATGTTTGACAAAAATACAGACGGAAATTCTACTTTTGAACTTGTAACCGACGCAGAAACGACCCTGATTGACGGAAAAGAATCGATACGATGCCTTTATTCAGGTACTCTTGGGGGAGTCGAATTGAAATATCTGCAGGTCTTCACTGCTTATAACTCGAACGTTTACATTTTTACTTATACCGCTTACGTAAGCAGGTTCGACAAAGATCTGCCTAACGTCGAAACCATTCTGAAAAATATCGTTTTTGACGAAAAGGCATAATACATAATATGAGAGTTATATACCTTGACAACAGCGCTACGACCCCGATACCGGAAGAAATAAAAAACGATATTCTGAAGTTTTCGGACTGTTATTTCAATCCTTCTTCCGTTCACGCAGGAGGCATTGAGGCGCGCCGTCTTACGGAAACAGCGCGCAACGAGCTTTTTTCGGCGTTTGACGTTCCGAGCATCAGAAGAGTTGACAACGCGCTTCCGTTCGGAAGCGGAGCCCCGGACGGATGGCGTTTCATATTTACTTCAAGCGGCACCGAAGCCGACAATCTGGCGATTTCAGGCGTACTCGGCGCAAAGCAGTTCAAAAACACCCCTAAAATCATTACCACCGACAGCGAACACCCTGCGGTTCTTTCCCTGCTCAGGCGTCTTCAAATACAAAACAAAATCAAACTTTCGCTGCTTTCGACAAAAGGAGGCGCGATCGACCTGTCAGAACTCAAAAATGAACTGACCGAGGACGCAGTTCTTGTATCAATAATGACGGTTAACAACGAGACCGGCTCCAGGTACGATATTGAAAGCGCTTTTTCGCTCGCGAAAAAAATTCTCCCCAACGTTATAACTCACACTGACGCGGTACAGGGTTTCCTGAAAACTCCGGTTTCGTGGAAAAGCGCCGGATGCGATCTTGTAACGGTAAGCGGTCACAAAATCGGTGCGCCTAAAGGTATAGGCGGGCTTTTGATCTCAAATATAATTTTAAGATCAAAACGTCTTTCCCCGATTATATTCGGAGGCGGGCAGGAAGGCGGTCTTCGTTCCGGAACCGAGAATTTTCTCGGAATAACCGCGTTTGGAAAAGCCGCAGCGCTCGGAAAACGCGAATTCAATGAGTTTTATTCAAAAATGAGCTCTCTCCGCGAACTTTTCAAGTCGAATTTATCTCCGGACGTTAAGGTCAATCAGCCTGAAGTTTATGCTCCTCACATAATCAGCATTACCCTTCCCAGAATAAAATCCGAGACAATGCTGCGTTTCCTTTCGGAAAAAGGAATTTATATATCTGCGGGTTCTGCCTGCTCTTCAAGGAACGAGCACGTTTCTTCAGCACTCACCTCGTTTGGACTGACGGATAAAGAAGCTTCTTCCACCGTCCGCGTCTCTCTCGGCAGGCAGAACACCGAGGAAGAAGTAATTGCTGCCGCTCAGGCAATTAATGAAGGTCTGAACGTCCTTGCAAGAAAGCAATAAGTTAAAGAGGTATATTTATGAAAAACACAATTATCAGAATCGTTTCTTTGATCCTTTCTGCGATTTTTGTCATGGGATTCCTTCCCTCGTGCAAGAAAGAAGAAACTCCTCAGTCGACGGATACTTTGACCACCGCTCCCGGAACGACTGCGATCGTTACCGACGCGCCTTCGGACAAACCGACGCCTGAAGAGATAGCCGCAAAACTTGAAAATAACGAATACGCTCAGGCGGGTCTTGAACTTGTTAAAAACGTATTAATAAAAAAATACTATAATAAAACAAGAACCAACGTTGCAGGTGATTACGGCGGAACAGGAAACGCTTTCGTTTGGGGTTATACAGCGTTTGTTGAGGCGCTTGCCGATTGCGTCGCCCTGTTTCCCGAAGAAGACTCCGTTCGCGACGTTTATGAAAAAGTACTGACGACCGGATACGACAAGTACCGCGTCAAAGGACAGCTCAAAACTCCGTCCGGAACTTACAAGGATATCGTTTATTACAACGCCGGCGCAGGCGGAAAAGGCGACTATTATTACGACGACAACGCATGGGTATGCTATCAGTATCTGAACGCCTATAACCTTCTCCATGAGGAAGAATATCTTAAACGCGCAGAAGAGCTCCTTGAGTTCTTCTGGACTGGCTGGGACGACGTCCTCGGCGGAGGAATTTACTGGGATAAATCCTTCGGAGGAAAACACACCTGCGCAAACGGTCCTATCGCAGTATGTTATCTCTGGGCGTATCAGATGACCGAAAATGAAGATTATTTTGACAAAGGTAAAATGATTTACGACTGGATGACGAAGGTCGGACTCAGAGCCTCGGACGGACTTTACAGCGACTCTGTCAACAAAAACAAACAATTCAACAACTGGAAGGCGGACTACAATCAGGGCACGCCTCTTTACGCCGCATGCCTCCTTTACGAAATTACCGGAGAGCAGAAGTACCTTAATAACGCAAATCAGACCGCAAAAGCCGCGCTGAGCCTTGCTTTTTCCAACAAAGGCACGCGCACAAAGCCAAACGTATCTATGAACGGCAACCCGATTTACAAATCATGGTGCGTAGGTTGGCTTATGAGAGGATTCCGCGAATACGTCAGAATTACCGGAAAAGCAGGTTCATATTTTGAATATATGGAACTCGTTCTTGACAAAGAACTTGGTACGAAAGACGCAAAAGGAATGTACGATCCTTATTTCCTCACTAAAGACTGGGGAGGCGAAAGCAAAACCGACGTTCTTCAGCCTTCAGGAGTCAGCTGCGTATTTTTGATCTGCGCTTATTACGATATTTTCACAGCGCCTTATCTGGAGTAACGATGAAACTTTTAATAGCAGAAGATGAACCCGACCTCAACCGATTGCTTGTCAGAAGACTTTCCAAGGAAGGACATTCCGTCAAAGGTGTTTTTGACGGTATCTCAGTACTTGAATCGATAGAAGAAGATAATTACGACGTTCTTGTAATCGATATAATGATGCCGAGTCTCGACGGTATCCAGACGGTCAGAAGACTTCGCGAGCTCGGTAACGAAATACCGGTGATTTTCCTTACTGCAAAGGATTCGGTCGACGACCGCATACACGGGCTCGATATAGGAGCAGACGATTATATTGTAAAACCGTTTTTCTTTGAAGAGCTTTCGGCAAGGATTGCCGCGGTTTTCAGACGCTGTCAATCCGATAAAAGCGGGCTTTTCAGACTCGAAGACCTGACCGTGGACGCAACGCGTCTCACGGTAAAGCGCGGAGGAGAAAATATAGAACTTTCTTCTAAAGAATATTCCATTCTCAATTGTCTGGTCAAAGACGCAGGAAACGTCGTTACAAGAGAACAGATAATGAACAGTGTCTGGAACACCGATTACACCGGAAATTCAAACATCATTGACGTTTATATACGTTGTCTTCGCGACAAAATAGATTCAAAATTCGAAAAGAAACTTATTCACACCGTAAGAGGAGTCGGATATATCCTTAAATCCGAATAAGAGGTAATAAAATGAAAAAAATGTCGCTGAAAAGCAAAATAACCGTTTTTTCCGCGATTGCCGCACTGATTTCAATTATCTTTTGTTCTGTTCTAGCCTATGCAATCGGTACTGCATATGCGGGCTCAATTGTAAAAAACGAACTTAAAGCAGAGGTCAGAAAAGCTGAAAAAGTCGTTGAAGACAGAATAAAATCAGGTTCGACCGTCGACGGAATAAAATACGAGGGACCTCATAACGGAATAATATACGTTTTTCTTCCTGACGGAACGCTTGTCTTCAGTTCTGAAGGAGGACCCGTTCCCTCTCTGCCGGATTTTGACAGCAAAGATTTTGCGTCCTTTAAAGCAGACAATGAGAACTTTTACGTTTACGATAAAAAAGCTTCCAAGAACGACACGGTGCTGCACGTTCGCGGTGTTGTAAAAGCAAACGACCCTGTCCTTACAAACAAATATATAATCATAGGCGCCGTTTGTCTTATACCGCTTGAAGTTCTTCTTGTCGCGTTCTTTGTCTGGCTGATTTCAAAGATATGCCTTTCAAGACTTAACAAACTCAACGAATCTGCGTCTTCGATCATAGGCGACAAAGACCTGAAAAAAAGAATACCCGACAAAGGGTATACGGACGAGATTGCTGATTTGACTTCTACGATAAATAATATGCTTTCCAGACTTGAAAGTTCATTCGACAATGAAAAAAGATTCATTTCCGACGCTTCTCACGAATTGAGGACGCCTACTTCGGTTATACTTGCGCAGTCCGAGATGATCAGAGCAGCTACTCCGACCGCAGAAGAATATGCGCAGGCGAACGAAATCGTCTATAATCAGGCTACGAAGATGAAAAGACTCATCACCGAACTTCTCGAAATTTCGAGAGCGGAGCAGGATCAGAGTAAAAAAGAATTCGAAACTCTTGACGTGAGCGAGCTGACGGAAACAGTGGTTTCAGAATCCAGGCAACAAAATTCTGCAAATATAGAGTTGTCTTCTAACGTCGAACCGAAGCTCATTGCCGACGTAAACAAGATCCTCTATATAAGAATGCTCGGAAACCTGATCGACAACGCTTTCAAATACGGCAAAGATAACGGACATATAAAAGTATCCGCTTATACCGGACAGGCGCTTGATCTTTCAAATACTGTCATCATCACTGTTGAAGACGACGGAATCGGCATCTCTAAAGAAAATCTTCCAAAAATCTGGGATAGATTCTATCGCGCAGATCAATCCAGGACAGGGGACAAGGGTTCCGGACTCGGACTTTCAATGGTGAAATGGATCGTCAACTATCACGGCGGAACAATAAAAGTTGAAAGTGAAGAAAACGTGGGAACAAAATTCACTATCGAACTTCCCTGCAAACACGCACGCAATTAAACAATGAACAAACCGGCATACGAACGTATGCCGGTTATTTTTTTACGCAAGATTGATAAGCTCGGTTATTATTTCGGTGTAGGTCATTCCTGAATTCATAAACAGTTTCGGAAACATGCTTATTGAGGTAAATCCGGGAATAGTGTTGATCTCGTTAAAGCAGATCTCGTTGTCTTTTGTAACGAAGAAGTCAACTCTTGAAAATCCTCTGCACCCGATATGCCTGTATATCTCGACCGCCAGATTCTTTACCTTCTCCGCAGTTTCCTCATCCAGTCTTGCAGGAATATAAAGCGCCGCAGTGTTATTATTGTATTTTGTGTCGTAATCATAGAAAACCGCGCCCGGATCGATCTCTCCGGGGCAGGACGCTCTCGGATTATCGTTGCCGATTACTGCAACTTCTATTTCTCTTCCTTTTATATACTCCTCGACAAGAGCTTTCCCGCCATAAACGACGGCGTTTTTTATTGCGTCGTAAAGTTCATCTTTTCCGAAGACCTTACACACCCCTACTGAAGATCCCGCGCTAGCGGGTTTAACGAATACCGGATAGTTCAATTTTTCTACTTTTCCGGCGATAATATCAAAATCTTTTGTTAATTCGTACTGAGTAACGGTTACCGCTCTGGCCTGTCTGATACCGTAATTGTTGAGGACTGCTTTTGTGATCGATTTGTCCATTGCCACGGCAGAGGCCGTACAGCCCGAACCAACGTACTTGATCCCTGCTATATCAAAAAGTCCCTGAAGAGTTCCGTCTTCGCAGTTGGCTCCGTGCATGACCGGAAAGACAACGTCGATCTTTAACGGTGTCCCGCTCTCCGTTACGAAACCGGATCCATGATATGACGGATTCAGAAAAATTTTTTCAATATTCTCGGAATTTCTGCACCATCTTCCGTTTTCAACGTCCTCAACGTCTCCTTTGTAAAGATACCACTGCCCGTCCTTTGTGACCCCGATAGTCAGAACGTTGAAAAGATCTCTGTTTATATTTCTCAGAACCGAACTTGCCGAATGAAGGGATACTTCATATTCCGAAGAACGTCCTCCGAACATAACGCAAACTGTCTTTTTCATTTTTAATTCTCCTGCTTATATAAAAGGGCTGCGCGGTCGTTTCCGCCGTAGTCTTTTTTTATTATACATTTATATCCGTATCCGGATGCAATTTCCTTTATATCATTTGCCTGGTCAAAACCTATTTCAAAAATAAAAAGACCGTCTTCAGTCAGAAGGTTTGAATAAGCTTCAACTATTCTGCGGTAAAACGTCAATCCGTCTTTTCCGCCGTCAAGCGCTGCCCGCGGTTCATACTGCAGGCCTTCGTAATTATTTATCTCGTCACTCCTGATATAAGGAGGGTTCGATATGATACAATCATATTTACCCTTCAAAGGGTTTTCTTTAAGAACGTCAGCGCAGATTATCGAAAATCTGTCTGTCAGCCCCATAGATTCCGAGTTCCTTGCCGCCGCTTCGAGAGCTCTGACGGAAATATCTACTCCGACACATGATACAATATCCCGGCGTTCCCTTAATATGGAAAGTCCTATGCATCCGCTTCCCGTACAAAGATCGGCAATCTTTCCTCCTGCTTTAACGGTTTCGACTGCCGCCTCAACTACCGTCTCGGTATCCGGCCGCGGAATAAGGCACTCCTCGTTCAAAAAGAACCGGTCTCGCCAGAAGTACCAGTATCCGAGCAGATAAGCAAGCGGTTCGCCTTCTTCCGTCCTTCGATACAATTCCTTCTTTTTTTCTTCGTCGAGATCCGATTCTTCTATTATTCGCTTTTCATAATCAGTTATCATTTTACACTTTACAAATATTGATTACTTTTTTGTTATTTTCGCAGGCATATCTTACCGTGTAGAGCGTTCCTCCCGTTATGGTATTCTTCCTTAAAAATGCAACGCAGTAATCGGTATTGTCGACCATAAAACGGTTTCTTTCAAGCATACATCCGATGTGATATTCTTCACTCAGGACCATGATTTTGTCGCAGTGCTCCTTAATTCTGCGGTATTCTTTTTTTGCGGCGGAATTCCAGTATTTGTCCTGGTCGGCGCAAGGGACCGCAAGAATCATTTTTATATTCATTCCGTTTTCTTTTGCGGTAATAAGCGCCTCCGACACAGCGGTATCAAAACCAATTGCCCCGCCTGTCATAAAAACGTCAACTCCGAAAAAATCGTACAGTTCTTCTATTGTCTGAAGCGCTTCGGTATATGCCCTGTTGAATTCCGAATCGCTCAGATCTCTGTGTCCGGTAAAACAGCAGCTTGCCATCTGTTCACCTACACTGCCCTGATAAGACAGAAAGGCATATCGGTATTGTTGAGCTTTGCCGGTCTTCCGGCGAGTATTTCTTCGAGTTCGTCTCTGTCAAGTAACTTTTCCGATCCGGCGATAATATGTTTTTTGCCGGTATTTACCAAGGCTATCATTACTCTTGCGCCGAGTTTCTCTGAAGTCCTCATCGCTATAACGTCTGCCTTCTGCGGCTTGTAAACTATGAGCCTTCCCTCGTCTTCCCCTGCGTTAACGTAACGAAGGTACTGCGTATCGTGTCCTGCCACCCTGAAAAACAACTCTTTATCGCCGATTTTAGCGCCTATTTTTCCGATTATCCACGCAAAGAAAAATCTTACAGGGCCGCAGCAACTGTATACCGTTTCCATAAGTTCGGGTATTTCTAACCGTCCGGGAGAAGAAAGCTTCCCCATTCTCCGTGTCACAAACGAAGCAAACTTCGAAACCTTGATATCCTTCACGTTTTCATACCGTCCCTGGGCAATCGAAACAGCGGTCGCGGACATTATCACAATATCATCGGGAACTAATCTGTCCTTGAGATATTCTACCGCAAAATCCACCGGACTGTCTCCTTTTTTCATCTGAGGAGAATAAACGGCTATTCGCTTGAAACAATTGCGGGAAACGTATATTTCTGTCGCTTCATCATATATTTTTGAATATTCGCTCATATTTCTCCTCCTTCCGAAAATTAATCTTCTTCGTCTTCTATTCCGGCCTTTTCTCTTTCTTCTTTCGCCTTCTCAATGTTTTCCTGGTGCTCTTTATAAGTTTTTGCATAAAGCATCGCACCGTTATATCTTGAAACAAAATAATAATACGGAAAATTAGTTTCGGGATAAAGCGCGGCCTTGATTGCGTTTATGTTGGGGTTACATATCGCTCCGGGCGTAAGACCCTTTCTTAAATACGTGTTATACGGAGTATCGATTTTAAGATCTTCCGGAGTTATCGTCGAGTGTCTTGCTCCCTCAAAATGGCGGAAATAATACTGTATCGTTGCGTCGCTGTCAAGCCTTCCCTCAAAGTCTTTGCTTTTCATTCTGTTATAGAATACTCCGGAAACCTTACTGTAGTCGTTGATTCTCTTGGTTTCTCCCTGAATTATCGAGGCAAGAATAACTATCTCGTCGACTGTCTTCCCGGATTTTGCCGCCGCGTCCTTACACTCCTGAGTAAAATGATTGTCAAAGTTTGTAAGGAACTTCTTGATTGCAACTTCTTCTGAGGAGTCGGTATAAAATCTGTACGTGTCAGGATAAAGATATCCGTCCAGACGGTAGAATCTGTCCTCGCTGAGATTGTTTAGTTTTTCTACAAACCAGAAATCGAACGGATAATTCTGTATTACTTCGATAAAGCCTTCCCTGGTCCCGACGTTGTTTTCTACCAGAAGATCAATAATGTCGTCGGTCGTCATCGTTTCGGTGAAGGTTATGTCGACCTCTTCTCTGGGTTTCGGCGGATTAAGCGAAATTAGAATTGCGTCGTAATTTGCCGCGGAAGAAATCGAATGCGTACCGAGAATCAGGTTTTGCTTTTTGTGTTCGTTGTCGGAATTCGTTGTAAAAATATCGACTTTTTTCAGCTGAGCGTATAGTTTGAAAATCAAAGGATACTTTATTACTCCTTCTTTTTTCAAGAGTTTTGCCATCTGATTGACAGACATATTGTCTTCGGTTATCTCAAAGGTATAAACTATCGGGTTTCCGTTTTCATCTTTTTCGTAGGAAAAAGCGAAAACGTCGTTTGCAACCTTAAGCGCTAATATTCCGCTCAGAACGCCAACTATAAGTACTGCCACGACGTAGATTACCGTCAGAATCAGCGAGCGCAGAGATCCGCCGTGTTCATAAACGGTTTTTTCTTTTTTTATGATCTTTATTTTCTTTTCCGTGGCTTCTACCGAAAGATCTTCAAATGATTCTTCCGGAATGGATTCTTTTCTATAATTCAGCCCGTCTACGTCCGGTGTAAAGCCAATATCCAGATGTTCCGGAGACGTTTCACGGTCAAAGATCGATTTATCAATGCCGAGATCGTTTATTGATTCAAACGTGACGTCATCGCTTACCGAAACGTTGCTGTTTGTTTTTTTTGATCCGGACAACGCCTTTTTATTTTTGTTAGGCATAATAAATTCCTTTCAGGATCATGCGAAAAATATGGTGATAATTATATAAACTATAACCGTTATTATCAGAGTCGGTGAGAAAAACGCAAGGGCAAAGTTCCCGTCTCTCTTTTCGGGCCATCCGTTACGGTATTCCGTTCCGGAATAATCTCTGTCGTATGCGTATTCGTAGTAAATAATATCTCCCTCTTTGAAAACTATTATCAAAGCGGACAGGAATACCGTTATAAAAATCAAAACAGTGAACAGTATCCCGCTGGGCTGCATACAGATCGCCCAGATATAAGATGCTCCGTAAATTGAAAATATATTGTTGCATATATGGAGTATAAGCGCGGCGTAAAGACTTTTCGTCATATAAACCGAACCTGCAAGCACTATTCCGTTAAATACGTACGCCGGAAACTCTACAAAATCAAAATGAACCATTCCGAACAGCAGCGAGGATATCAGAATTCCTGCAACGGGACCGTATCCCGCGTATTCGGACATAATAACTCCTCTGAAAACGAATTCCTCACAAATTGCGGGAACGATGCAGAAGGCAAGTAAAGTGTAAATTACGTTTTGCCCCGATACGACGTCCGTCAGAGAATAAGACGAGTTTGAATTATAATCTCCGATGCTGTCCGTAATACTGTAGAAAAAAATGTTTATGAGCATTGTCCCGAAGATCATCACTCCGAGCAATCCCAGAATAAGAACTATTTTCCCGGGAGAAAAAACTTTCAGACGCATTTTTTTCGAAAACGATATTCCGCGGTATTTCGAATAAAACAACATCGGAAGTACAAAAATCAGTATCTGCAGAACAATTGTTGTAGCAAAGAGATTTTCGGCTTTTCCCCAGATAGAGGTCACTGCAGACGAGACCGCAAGCAGAATATATATAATTATTGTAAATAAAGGAGTAATGATATGGGGCTTAAGATTCTTGATTTTACCCAATCAGCTTCACCCCTTTTTCAGTTACGATAAAATCAACCTTTTTATCATGACATCCGTGAGGGAGGGAATCTGAAAGAAAGTCATAATAGCAAATACCTATCGTTTTTGCCTCAAGCTTGTCAAGAAAACGGTCATAATATCCTTTTCCGTATCCGAGGCGGTTTCCTTCTTTGTCAAAAGAAAACGCAGGAATTATGATAAGCACGTTGCCGTAGTCCTTTCCGATCTCAAATTTCTCACAATCCGCTTTTGGTTCGGTCAGGCCGAACGGGCCGGGTTCAAAATCCTTTTCAAGATCGTGAATAATGTAAAAGTCCATTATTCCGCACTCTCCGGTCTTCGGGAAAGCGACTTTTTTACCCATTAAAAAGGCTTTATTTACAAGCGGAAGCATGTCTATTTCATCTTTCAAAGGATAATAAATCAAAATCGTATCCGAAAATCGGAACGATACGAGGCCGGATAATATTTCGTTTATTTTGCTATCGCGCGCTTTTTTGACTTCTTCCGGTATAGCGGCTCTTTTTTCGCGGAATTCACTTCTGAGCTTGTTTTTTTCTTCCCGAAGCTGACATCTGCGTTCATGAGAATCATACTTCAATTTTCCGTCCTCCTTTCATTCTGAAAATTACACCGAAAGCACTTAATCGGCAATTACCGACCTTCTGAGTTCTTCGGCTTTATCTTTTCCGAACAGCGCAGCCACAAGCTCGAGTCCGAACTCGAGAGCAACGCCCATTCCCGCGGCAGTTATAACGTTTCCGTCTCTGACCACTCTTTTTTCAGAGATTTTTGCCCCTTTCAAAGCATTTTCAAACCCCGGATAGCAAATTGCTTCTTTCCCGTCAAGGATTCCGAGTTTCCCGAGAACTGACGGTGCAGCGCAAATTGCCGCAACGAAAGTATCTGCTTTTGCCTTATCTTTCAGCAGATCGCACAGTTTGCCGCATTCCCCAAGGTTCCTGGTTCCCGGCATTCCGCCCGGAAGGATAAGCATTTCTGCGTCGCTGAAATCACAAGAAGAAAGCGCTTTATCTGCCAGAACTCCGATTTTGTGCGACCCGAAAACGACCGGGGATTCATCAACCGAAACCGCCGTGACCTGCGCACCGGCTCTTCTTAACAAATCTACCGGCGTCAGTGCTTCTATTTCTTCAAATCCGTCTGCTAAAAATATATAAATCATATTATCCTCCGTTTATTGATCGGCTGCTCGCCCATTATCGGAATCTATTACTTCTTTGACAACGCCGAGAACGTCATTGAAAATCGCTTCGACCGGCCTGGGCTCGTCTCCCTCGTAGCATACGATCCGGTCCCATCCGAGATAATCCGACGCATACCTGGCCGCTTCATAGCATCTGTGAAGATATTCCTTGTCGCATTCGTGTATGTCTGCAGCGCGATCTGCGTTCGCTTTTGCACGTTTTTCAATCAGTTTTGCCGATATTTCCGGTTTCATTTCGAGAAAAATGATTTTATCTGGCTTCGGGATACCGATTTTGTTATACTCGTTGTCCCACAGCCAGTCAAGATATGCGTTCCATTCTTCTTTCGGAAGCTTAGAACACTGATGAACGGCGTTTGCCGTAGTGTATCTGTCGGCAATTATAACCTTGCCGTTTTTATAGTCTTCTCCCCACTCCGTACGGAACGACCAGTATCTGTCTATCGCAAAAAACGTTGCAGCGGCATATGCCCCGGTATCGTCCGGGTGTCCGCCGAGCTCGCCGTGAAGATAACCTTCAATCAGAGCGCAGGATTTACTTCCGTACCTCGGAAAATCTATCCTTCTCGCAGGTATTCCGTTTTCGTTGAGATATTTTTCAAGAAGTCTGCTCTGAGTTCCTTTTCCGGACCCGTCAAGACCGTCTATTACTATCAGTTTCATGTTTATTTTTCCTTTTTAAGATAAGGAAGGTAGATTTTGAAATAATTAATTCCGGAATAGACCGTCATAAAAGTCATCACCGCAAGCGAGGCGTAAGTCAGATACAGTCCGTCCCAAAGAAGCGGTTCCAGCAGAGCCGCAAGAATAAATATCATTTGTGAAGTCGTTTTGATTTTTCCGGCTTTGTTTGCAGATATTACAAGTCCGTCCGTGTTCTTACAAAGAAGTCTGAGTGAAGTTACAGACAATTCACGGAAGATAACGATAAAAATCGCAAACGTAAGCAGAACTGTGAACAGCGTGTTCTCTTTCATAAAGATCACGAGCGCAAGCATCGCTCCGAGAACCAGTATTTTGTCTGCTACCGGATCCAGAAACTTTCCGAAATCAGTGACAAGATTATATTTTCTCGCAAGCTTTCCGTCAAACATATCCGTTAAAGAAATAAGAGTGAACAGAGCCGCGCCGACGATTCTGGTCCAGAATCCGGAAAAAAGATCAAAAATAATGATTACCATAAAAACCGGAACGAACACTACGCGGGCAACTGTAAGCGCGTTCGGTAAATTTTTCGGACATTTCATAATATAATACTCTCGCTTTTTATTATTCTGACTTTCGTTGAGTACTTGCTCAAACAAGAAGTTCGCCTATAAGATCGTAATCCATAGCCTCGGTGACTTTAACTTTATATAATTCTCCCGTTTTAAGACCTTTTTTCGGATATGAGAAGAATACCTGGCCGTCAACGTCGGGAGCGTTTTTATAAGTTCTTCCGTAATATGCTTCGGATACAGCGTCATAACCTTCGAGAAGGACGTCGAATACCTTTCCTATCTCTTTCCGGTTGTTTTCCTCTTCTATAGGCAATTGCTCCGCCATAAGGATATCGTATCTGTCCTGTTTGACCTGCTCGTCGATCTGATCATCAAAGTTTGCAGCCGGCGTTCCCTCTTCCTGAGAGTACGTAAACGCTCCGAGATGTGAAAAACGAACTTCATTCAAATAATCGCACAGTTCTGAGAAATCTTCTTCTGTCTCTCCGGGAAAGCCGACAATGACTGTCGATCTTATAACGATATCCGGAATTTCTTTCTTGATTTTTTCTATGTTTTCTTTTATCAGCGAACTTCCTCCGTGGCGATTCATTCTTTTCAGAACCTTGTCGCTGATATGCTGGATCGGAAGATCCATATAATGAAGAAGTTTCGGATTGGTCTTCATTTCATTTATAAGGTCGTCCGTTATTTTATCAGGATAGCAGTACAGAAGTCTGATCCACGGAATATTCGTTGCTCTGCTGATTTCTCTTACGAGATCGGCAAGGCGGTATTTTCCGTAAAGGTCCAGCCCGTATCTTGTCGTGTCCTGAGCAATTATGTTCAGCTCCTTGATTCCCGAAGATTCGAGCTTTTTCGCTTCTTCTACAAGATCTTCGATAGGTCTTGAGCGGAATTTTCCGCGAATAAACGGTATTGCGCAGTAACTGCAGCAATTATCGCAACCTTCTGCGATTTTCAGATACGCCGAGGCGCCGTCTCCGATAAGAACTCTGTCGCCGCCGAGCGGGCAGGAATTCTTGTCTCCGAAATCGGCGTAGCGTTTTTTGTTGTATGCCGCTTCTACCGCTTCGCAGATCTTATTGATAGAACCTACCCCGATCATTGCATCAACCTCGGGCATTTCTTTAAAAACTTCTTCTCTGTATCTTTCGGCAAGACATCCTGCGACTACTATTCCGCGAAGTTTTCTGTGCTTTTTCAGCCATGCGACGTCAAGTATGTTATCTATTGCTTCCTTTTTTGCGCTTTCAATAAATGCGCACGTGTTGATCACTATAACGTCTGCTTCAATATCTTCCGGCACCACTTCATATCCTTTTTCTTCAAGAATGTGAAGCATTACCTCGGTGTCAACTTGGTTTTTTGAGCATCCAAGCGACACAAATCCGACTTTTATCATTACTTCTCCGTTTAAATATCTGCTTCAAACCGCACCTCATAACCGGGAGCCATTTTTGAGCAAATTTCTTTTATATATGCGGTTTCTCCGCTTTCCTCTGCATTTTCCAGCTTCTCTTCGTTTTCATAAAACAGAATCATTATATCTTTTCTGTCTTCTTTTGTTATTATGACTTCATTGATATCATATCCGGAAGCGTTCAATGACCCCAGGATTCCGGCTTTCATCGCTATATTTTTATCGCTTCTGCCGGTTTGTGAAAAATCTCTTTGTTCAGTAAAAAATACCACAATTACGCCTATTATCGCTACAAGAACGGTAAATATAAGCCAGAACCATCCGGCATTATTGTAAAATACGTCCTTCATCGCTCTTGCGGTTATTCTCGAAGAATTATAGATATTCATCCGGTACCAGTTCAAAATAACGCCGAACAACGGCAGAAAGGCTCCGAAAAGTCCGCCGATAAGAGCAGATCTGCGCCTGGGTGCTCCTGCTATCAGCGTTGCAGCTATAGCAGTTATTAACGCAAGAACAAAGAATATCAGTATCAAATACATATAATATCTGTTCAGGTGCGCATATTCCGTTATCTCTCCCTCAACGTTCGGCTTGCCCTTTATCAAATGAGAAAACCTGTGAGTGTAAACGTAAAGGAAGTAAGTCTCCAGAATAAAATTCACGACCGCAAGGATAAACGTTATGATAAAAGAGATTTTTCGTTTAGTCTTCATCGTTTTCTCCCTTTCCGAAAACCTCGTTCGTTGCAGTGATTACGTGACTTGCGCGATGACCGAGATATTTCAGCCTTCGGATCATATAATCTTTTCCCTTTGCTTTGTACTTCTCGGCGTATTCCATAGCGTTTTTTGCAAAATTCTGTTCGGAAAGAGCCTCGCTCAAATATTCCTCGACCGTCTCTTTATAAAATTTTTCCCTTACGGAAATATTTATTCTCATTGCGCCGAAATGTTTCTTTTCGGCGAGGTATGAAACGTATGAAAAAAACAATCTCTTATCGTTTACGTATCCTTCTTTGACCAGTCTTTCGACAGCCGAATCAACGTCCTGCTGTTCATATCCGCTTTTTCTGAGCTTTTCCTTTAGCATTTTTGTGCTGTGATCGGATAAAGCAAGAATACCGAGTGCTTTTTTATAGGCGTCCTGATTCATAAAAATTATTCAAGTCCGATGTCGAAATCGCCGCTGTCAAGGAGAAGTTCCTCGTTTTCGTCGTCGGTAATATTGGACGCAGCTGCCTTAACCTTGTCTTCGATTTCTTTCATTATCTCCGGATTTTCTTCAAGATAAGCCTTGGCCTTATCGCGGCCCTGAGCTATTCTTTCTCCGTTGTACGAGAACCACGCGCCTGATTTTTCGATAATTCCGAGTTTTGTTCCGAGATCGATTATCTCCCCGGATTTCGAGATTCCCTTTCCGTAGATAATATCGAATTCTGCGGTTTTGAAAGGAGGAGCGACTTTGTTTTTGGCAACTTTAACTTTCGTTCTGTTGCCGAATGATTCTGCGCCGTTTTTGAGCGTTTCCGTTCTTCTTACGTCGAGCCTTACAGATGCGTAATATTTAAGCGCAGCTCCTCCGGGAGTGGTTTCCGGGTTTCCGTAGACGATACCGACCTTCATTCTCAGCTGATTGATAAAGATAACGATACAGTTCGTTTTTGAAATCGCTCCTGAAAGTTTACGGAGCGCCTGAGACATAAGTCTTGCCTGAACGGCAACCTGAGAAGAACCCATTTCCGCATCCACTTCCTGCTGAGGAACAAGAGCGGCAACAGAGTCTACGACTACGATATCGACCGCTCCGGAACGCACGAGCGCTTCCGTTATATCCAGTGCCTGCTCTGCGCTGTCGGGCTGAGAGACAAGTAGCTGATCAACGTCTATTCCCAGCGCCTTTGCGTAGACCGGGTCAAGCGCGTTTTCAACGTCGATATAAGCCGCGATTCCTCCCGCTTTCTGCGCTTCCGCAACACAGTGAAGCGCGAGAGTGGTTTTACCGGATGATTCCGGACCGTATATCTCGACCACTCTTCCCCTCGGAAGTCCGCCGATCCCCAACGCAAGGTCAAGCGTCAGCGAACCTGTGGATATTGCGGTAACGTTCATGGCGGTATTTTCGCCCAGTCTCATTATCGAGCCTTTTCCGCATTCTTTTTCTATCTGTGTTATCGCGACTTCAAGGGCCTTCTTTTTTGCCTCGACGTCTGTCTGCTCCTCGGGAGCCTGAACCTTTTTTGTAGTTTTAGCCATAATTGTAAATCCTTTCCGTGTTTTGATGTTGTCTGATTATACAACATTAGAAGTACAGTTATTTGTACTTTAAAACGGCATCATTATTTTTTAACAGATTGTGATACTTTATCATTTATTAGCTGAGTTATTATATCTCTTTCCGAAGAGCGTATAAATACAAGTTCTTCTCCGCGTTTTGTAATAACCATATACTGCTTTTTGTTTTTTGTGCTTTTTACAGAGGTATAGATTTCGCCGAAGGTTAAGATCCCTTCCACAAAAGAAGAATGCGAAGTAACTCTTTTCTCTTTTTTTACCAGTTTTGCGGCGCGGTAAACGATTTTGTCGTTGTATATCTCAATATAAGTATTCAGCGCGGCAATAGCTTTATAGATCATTATGAAAGCAGCGACTGAAAAGAAGCCGACAATCAATACAAACGCAGGAGCATATCTCATCTGGGCGTCCATATCTCCGAGCGGAGCTTCCATTGCTACTCCGTATATAATCGCAAGAACAAAATCAATAAACAGTATCGTTCCGATAATGGTCCAGATCGGCGGCCTTCCGGATTTTTCATAATAAACAATTCCGTTTTCGCCGTTCATTTCTTTACCCCGCCAAGCCAGTTCTGACTGTCTATTTTCCAGACTCCGTTTTCTTTAATGAGACGTACGGTCATCGTGGATTCTCTGCTGCCGACCGTGCATTCAAGTTCGCACTCTATTATCATTGCGGTCGATCTTTTTACCTTTAAGGTCGAAATATCGGCAACGGTAACAAGTTTGTACGGGGGATGATTTTTCGTTATATCGACCTGAAGATCAACGATAGCTTTTTCGTTTCCGAGCCCGTCGCTCCCTGTGTAATCACAGAATCTCGACATGACGTCGTCGTTATTTTCAAACGCATATCCGCGAATGATTTTCATCAGGTCGGTTGAATACACTTCCTCGGCGGCGGCTTCAAGTTCTCTGCACGAATGATAAGGGCTGTCTTCGCTTACACGGACGTAAAGAGGAGTAGCGCTGCCCTCTTTTGTGCTGTCATATTCCATCGTGTCAAATCCGTCGCCCCAGATATAAGAGGAAAGCTCTATATCTTTGTCTATCAGAGCCAAAAGAATATCTTTTACTTCGGATTCCTTTCCTCCGTATGGCCCCGCGCATGAAAATAATTGAATTGCTGCCGCCAGAAGCAATATGATCGTTACTGCTTTTTTCATAAAATCAATTATCGGTTTCTTCCGCCGAAGCGGTCTCTTCCGGTTCGGGAACGTTTTCGCCTTCACCGGTTTCTTCTTCGTCTTCCGAGACTCCCGGAACAAGCGCAAAGTTGTAAATATAGCCTTCTTCGCCCGTTCTCATAACAATTACTCCGCCTGCGGCTCTTCCGTAAGTCGGGATATCGGCAACGTGTACTCTGATTATCGTTCCGGTGCTGGTGATAAGCATAACGTCGTCATCTGGGCCGGCTGTAGCAATTCCTGCAAGGTATCCTGTCTTATCCGACAGTTTATGGCAGCAAACGCCTTTTCCTCCGCGGTTTTTCGTTATGAAATCACTGAATTCGGCAAGTTTTCCGTATCCTTTTTCGGTTATCGTAAGCGCCTTCTTGTCGTTTTCGACAAGAGTAACTCCCGTTACGAAATCTCCGTCGTTAAGTCTGATTCCGCGAACGCCTCGAGCCGTTCTTCCCATAACTCTTGCGGCTTTTTCAGAGAATCTTACGCAGTTACCCAAGTGAGTGGCAATAAGAACCTCGTCTTTACCGGTCGTAAGACGGACGTAAATTAATTCGTCGCCTTCATCAAGAGTTACAGCGGCTTTTCCGCCTTTTCTGCTTCTTCTGAACGCGTCAAGAACCACACGTTTAACGATTCCGAATCTTGTGACAAACATCAGAAGCCTTGTTTTTTCCTCTGAGCTCTGCGGTTCTTCTGTCTGTTTATCTTCTTCGGTTCCTTCTTCTGCTGCTTCGTCGATTTCTTCGATTACTTCCTGTTCTTCGGCGGCTGTTTCGGATTTTTCTTCCTCTGCCGAGACTTCTGCGGTTTCGATTTTTTCATCGTCTTCGTCGTCCTCGGAATTGAAATCTACCGCAATCATCGTCGTAACTTTTTCGTCTTTTCCGATATCAATTATATTGACGATATTCGTCCCTTTTGCCGTTCTGGAAGTTTCCGGTATTCTGAACGCTCTCGTAGAATAAACCTTACCGGTATTAGTAAACAGCAGAAGCGTGCTGTGAGTATCTGCCGCCACCATCTGTTCGACAAAATCTTCTTCTTTTGTCGTCATGCCGATGATTCCTTTACCTCCGCGTCTCTGAGCGCTGTATACCTCGTTGTTCTGACGCTTGATATAACCCTGATGGGTCATCGTTATCACGCAGGTGTGTCTGTCGATCAAATCTTCATAAGCTATCTCGTTTTCAAGTTCCGCAATTTCCGTTCTTCTCGGATCTGCAAATTTGTTTTTTATAGCGATAAGATCGTTTTTGATAATTTCCTGGATTCTTCCTTCCGTGGTCAGATCGTACCGGAGGCCCTTTACGATTTCAGCAAGGTCTGCAAGTCTTGCCTCTATCTTATCTCTTTCGAGTCCGGAAAGTCTTCCGAGCGTCATCGCAACGATTGCCGACGCCTGAGCGTCAGACAGTCCGCCTTCGCTTGCAGATTCATAATCACCGAGTTCATTAAATTTGTCGATCAGATCGGAGGTCTTGAACGCGTTGATCAGGTTGATTTTTGCTTCTTCAACGTTGGGAGAAGACCTGATAATCGAAATAACCTTATCGATATTGTCCAGCGCAATTTTATACCCTTCAAAAATATGCATTTCTTTCAGGGCTTTTTCAAGATCGAATCTGATTCTTCTTTCGGTTACCTCTTCCTGGTGACCGATATAGATCTGCAAAGCTCTCTTCAAAGGAAGAACTTCCGGTCTTCCGTTGACGATCGCGTTTATATTGGCGGCACAGGTGTCCTGCAGCTGAGTGTATTTGTAAAGCTGATTCAGTATAACCGTTCCGTTTGCGTCGTGCTTATAATCAACGACAACTCTCAGGCCGTCTCTTCCGGATTCATCGCGTAGTCCGGTTATGCCTTCGATCCTCTTGTCCTTGACGCAGTTTGCCATAGTTTCTACCATCATGGCCTTGTTTACGCCGTAAGGTATTTCGGTTATAACGATTCTGTGCTTTTCCTCTTCTATTTCGGCGCGGCCGCGAACGATGATTTTTCCTTTTCCCGTTGCGTAAGTCTCCTGAATTCCGGCCTTGCCGCAAATAATTGCTCCTGTCGGGAAATCTGGACCTTTAATAAACGCCATAAGTTCGTTGACACCGGCGTCCGGATGATCAATCAGATAAACGGTTCCGTCTATGACTTCTCCGAGATTGTGAGGAGGAATGTTCGTTGCCATACCGACGGCAATACCCATGGAACCGTTGACAAGCATATTAGGAAATCTTGAAGGCAGAACTTCAGGTTCTTTCAGCTTGTTATCGAAGTTCGGGATAAAATTCACGACGTCTTTTTCAATATCCGTCAGCATTTCGTCGGCTATTTTCGACATTCTCGCTTCCGTATAACGGTAAGCTGCAGCCTGCGCCCCGTCGATATCGCCGAAGTTTCCGTGTCCTTCTATCAGCGGATATCTCAAAGAGAAATCCTGCGCAAGTCTTACCATAGAATCATATACGGCTACGTCACCGTGGGGATGATAGCGTCCGAGCACGTTACCGACCGTCGTTGCGGATTTGCGGAACGGCCTGTCGTACGTCAGATGGTCCTCGTACATAGCGTAAAGAATCCTTCTGTGGACCGGCTTGAGTCCGTCTCTGGCATCCGGAAGCGCACGGCTGACAATAACCGACATCGAATAGTTCAAAAAGGACTTTTTGACCTCTTTTTCCATTTGAATGTCAACTATTTTCTGCTCCGGATACTCTAAGTTTTCCGCTTCTTTTTTTGTATCTTTTCTACTCATGAATTAACCTTCTGTAAAATATTATTTGATAACTATGCTCTCGTCGGAATCGCTTTTTTCCTCTATTATTCCGGCCTCGCGCATCATTTCTATATACGCTTCAGCGCTTGCCTTTCCGAGCCCGAAATGTTTTTTGAGGGCTTTTTCAGACACTTTGCCTTTACTGAGCGTATATTCTACGATTTTATCATAAAGAGCTTTGCCTGCAAGCTTTTCGTGATGAACGTCGGTTAATTTTAACTGAAGTATCGTTCCGGGGATCTCCAGTCTGCAGTAACCGTCCTTTGCAGATTTTGTGAATCTGTACGCAAGCGACTGAACGATGATATCATGTTCGTCGTCTTTTGCAATTCTGTAAGGTAAAACAGCCGCTCCGAGTGCGACAAGTCCTGCAATCCATAATTTATTTTTCTTCATTTTTCTTTTCCTTTCTTTTTGAACAAACCGGAAATTCGGTTTCCCACGTAAGGGACTTCAGTTTAAGTATTTTTTTGTCTGCTTTCTGTTCGGTTTTTATGCTGTAAGGAACGATAAACATCGCCAGAGCGGCAATTCTTACCAGTTTCTTCTGTTTTTCGTTCATAATTCCGGCTCCTCTTCTTTTTCGGAAGCTTTTTCTGCGCCGTCTTCGTCTTCCGAGTCGCTGTCTGCGTTTGCATTCAATCCGTTCGCACCGTGAATACCGATAAGCCCGGTACATCCTTCACAGTCGGAGCATCCGGTACAATCAACACAGCCTATACAATCATCACAGCCGACACAATTATCACAATCAACGCAGTCGTCGCACATTATACAGTCGCGGCATCCAAGACAATCGTTGCAGTCGGTGCAGTGATCGCATAAAGTGCATCCGCCGCATTCTACGCAATCCGTACATTCCGAATTTGCCTCTCTGCGGTTTTCGGCTTCGTTTATTTTTTCAGTGATTTTCTCTTTTATAATACCGAACAAGCTTTCTTTTCTGATTACTCTGTCGCCCTCTTCGGCTTCGGCGCCGAATAAAACAACTTTTCCTTTTTCAGTTACACCGAAAGGAACAAACAACGCCGCTGTTATTGCCGCAAGCGCGGCTGCTCCGAATATCAGTCTTCCGCTTTTCATCTGCTTTCCTCCTGCTTGTTTTTAATAAACGTAATATTGATGTTTTTTTTGAATTCTTCGTATCTGTCAATCTGTTTTGAAATATCTACCGCAGCGTGTGCTCCGGCAGATCTCATTGCGCCTGCAACCTTGTCGGGGTCGTCATCTTCCATACCTCCGTCAAACACGAAGTTCGTCAGATAACAGTCGCCTGCGCCTGCAAGGTTTTCAACATTCACTTGTGGACAGTCTGCGAAAAATACGTAATTTCTGTTGACGTAAAACGAGCCTTTTTCACCTAAAGTACACAGCACCCTGCACCCGTATTTTAACATTATCCTGTTTGCAAAATCCACAGCGGCGGTGCCTGTTGAAAACTCTTTTTCGGTCATTATCCGCCCGTCTTTTTCAAGTGCGTTTTCATCGAGATACAGGCTGTATAATTCGGAAATATTCGGTTTTATCAGCGTCGGCCTTGCCTTGACTCCCATAGCCAGCGCAGTGCCTGAAGTGTCCAGCACCGATCTTTTTCCACATTCGTTCAACAGTTTTATAAAAAAGAAATACACATCTTTTTCAACGCCCTGTGGAATACTTCCGCACATCAGAACCGTTTGCATTTTTTCTGTTGAAACGTCTTCCGCAAGCATGGTGACAAATCCTTTAAGTTCGGATTCGTCTACGACGTTTCCTTTTTCGTTGATTTCAGTCATTCCGTTGTCTGAAATGATTTTGTAGCAGCAGCGCATGTTTTCTTTTTTCGGAACGGCCGCCAGACAGGCGTTTTCGCCGATTCTTTTTCTGATCTCCTCTTTTTCGTTTTCATTTGAAAACGTGATAAGAGTCACGCTGTCGCGGTCTTCGTCGACCTCGGGCAGTATTTCGGTCTCCGATATCTTTTCGCTTATTCTTTCAGACAGAAAAGTAGCCACGTTTACGCCTTTTCCACTGACGCATTCTTTTGTTTTGCGGGCTATATTTTTATCTCCCGGTTTTAACGATCCGTCCAGTTTCAGAACGATGTCTCTCGCCGGATTAAGACACAGAACTGTATAATGCATCATAAAATTTATAAAGCCTTATCTAAATCATCAAAAATATCGTTATTTAAAAGAACTCCGTCTGCTATAGATTTGCAATTATTGAAATATTCATATTTTTCTTGACTTTCAAGAACATATTTAATTGACTTTTCTATATCTATTTTTTTGTCCTTTACGGCGTTAACTATTTCTGCGTTGCTGTAAGGACAATTATCAACCGATTTTTGTAAAACATAAGCTACCGTTTCCATTATTGCAATAAGCAAAGTTTTATCGACGGATTCTTCATCATTTAAAACATTGAAAAGTGGTTTATCGTAATCTAAAGAAATTGATTCTGTCGCTATGCTTAAAGATAAAAGATTAAAAAAATCTTCAATAGGATTAACATATGATGATATTTCTCTCATTTGAGTAAATATGATGTAAGCGTCTAAAAAACAAGCAACCTTTATTTTTTTTTCTTTACTCCAATTAATTGTTTTGATGGATTTATTTACAATATTATAATAACAAGTTGTATTCGCAGCTATTAATTTAAAATTATCATCAATCCTGAAAATACTGTTATTGATTTTATTTAATGACTTGAATTCTATATTAGTCTTTTTTGTTGTATTGTTATCAAGATTTAATAATTCTCTATTATCATATTGATATTTCTGATTATTTTTATAATTATTTATAAAATGAGCAATAAGAATAACAATAACTATAGTTCCAACAACCAAAAATGCTGTAAGAAGATCAGAATCATCTATTGCAAATATTTGAAATATATTCATATTTAATTTCCTTACACGTCCAGATTCGTAACGTAAATCGCGTTTTTCTCTATAAACTCTCTTCTTGGCTCGACCTCGTCTCCCATCAGGAGCGAGAACGCTTCGTCACACTGCATCGCGTCTTCTATCGTCACTCTAAGAAGAGTTCTCGTTTCAGGATTCATGGTCGTTTCCCATAACTGTTCAGGGTCCATTTCACCGAGACCTTTATATCTCTCGGCTTCAATCCCCTTAGAACCGAGTTCGGCGATTTTTCTGTCTCTTTCTTCATCTGAGAACGCGTATAATACCTGTTTTCCTTTGGAAATTTTATAAAGAGGCGGCTGAGCAAGGAAAACGTGTCCGTCTTCTATAAGCTGCTTCATATGTCTGTAGAAAAACGTCAGAAGCAGTATCTGAATATGCGCTCCGTCTACGTCGGCATCGGCCATTATTATTATTTTTCCGTATCTGAGTTTGCTTATATCAAGATCTTTGCCTATTCCGCATCCTATAGATTGAATGATCGGAATAAGCGACTGATTGGAATAAACCTTGTCAAGTCTGCTTTTTTCAACGTTCAGGACCTTTCCTCTGAGCGGAAGGATTGCCTGATATCTTGAATCTCGTCCGGCTTTTGCAGAGCCTCCCGCGGAATTACCTTCGACCAGATAAAGCTCGGTGATACCGACTTCGTTTTCCTGGCAGTCCCAGAGTTTTCCGGGAAGTCCGCCGCTTTCAAGAGCGCCTTTTCTTCTGGTAAGATCTCTTGCCTTTCTTGCGGCTTCTCTTGCTCTTTGAGCCGCGATTGATTTTTCAAGGATTGATCTTGCTTCTATCGGGTTTTCTTCAAAAAATTCAGCTAATTTTTCAGTTACTGCGTTATAAACAAAGGTTCTGATTTCGGAATTTCCGAGTTTCGTCTTTGTCTGCCCTTCAAACTGCGCTTCTCTGAGTTTTACCGAAACGACGGAACATATTCCTTCGAGAACGTCGTCTCCGGAAAGTTTTTCGTCGTTTTTCAGTACGTTCGTCTTTTTACCGTAGTCATTGAGAACTTTCGTAAGAGCGGTTTTGAAGCCTGTTTCGTGAGTTCCGCCCTCAATAGTATTAATATTGTTTGCAAAGGTCATAACGGTATCCTGATAAGTGGTATTGTATTGAATTGCCACTTCAAGAGACGCGTCTTCTTTTTTTGATTTTATATAGATGATGGTCGGATGAACGGTTTCAGTATGTTTTATCTTATTCAGATATTCAACGAATGAAACTATACCTCCTTCATAATGCAGAACGTTTTCTACTACCGGATCAACTCTTTCATCCCTGAATATAATCCTGATTCCCGCGTTCAGAAATGCCTGCTCTCTCAATCTGTTCAGAAGAGTATCATAATCAAAATATCTGCTTTCGGTAAAAATCTCCGGATCGGGCATAAATCTTACGTATAATCCGTTTATCTCATTTTTTCCTACGTAAGTAAATTTAGTTGTAGGTTTTCCTCTTTCAAACCTCTGCTGATAAGTTTCTCCGCCGTGCGTGTTTGTATATTCCAGCCATTCAGACAAAGCGTTTACGACCGAAGCGCCGACTCCGTGAAGTCCGCCGGAGATCTGGTATCCTTCTCCGCCGAATTTTCCTCCCGCATGAAGCATCGTAAATACGACTTCAGGCGTAGGAATACCCATTTTATGATGTATAGCGTTCGGAATTCCTCTTCCGTTATCTCTGATCTCACAGGATCCGTCCGGCAATAAAGTGACGTTGATACAGTCGCATGCGCCTGCGAGAGCTTCGTCTATTGAATTGTCTACGATTTCATACACAAGATGATGAAGTCCGCGGATTGAAGTAGTTCCGATATACATACCCGGTCTTTTTCTTACCGCCTCAAGTCCTTCCAGCACCTGTATTTGATTTTCTTCATATTGCATATTTACCTGTTCTGCCATTTTTTACCCTTCTCTACTGATAATAATTGCCGTTTTCACATATTATTCTGTTTCCGGTCTGATTTTTTATCGTATTGCATACCGTCAGTATGACCTGTTTATTTTCAAGACCGGACAAAATATAATTCTGTCTTTTTTCGTCAAGCTCTGAAAGAATATCGTCAAACAGAAATACCGGATATTCCCCCGTAACGTTTCTTATTATTTCTCCTTCGGAAATTTTCATTGATAAAGCAACCGATCTTTGCTGACCCTGAGAACCGTAATTCTTTGTTTCTTTTCCGTTTATCGTTATCCTGAGGTCGTCCTTGTGTATTCCGACCAGCGTTGTTCCTACTATAAATTCTTTTTCGTAATGATCTCTCAGATCTTTTAGATAGCCTTCTTTTGTTTTTATATCACTGTAAACTATATCCAGTTTTTCTTTTCCGTCGGTCATATCATTGAAAATATTGCCGCTTACTTCTTTCATTTTTTTTGAATACTCAAGTCTTTCGATAGCTATTTTTTCTGATTTCTCGGCAAGTTTTTCCGTCCAAATCTCAAATTCATCGAACAACTCTCTGCTTTCTTTCAAATTTATCTTTTCTTCGGCATGGTCTGAAAGCATTTTATTTCTTTGTTTCAGTATTCTCGTATAATCCTGAATATTTGCCGTATAAGACGGATAAAGAAGACACAATGCGTTATCCAGAAAGTTTCTTCTTTCTCCCGGTCCGTTTTTTACTATCGAAAGATGTTCCGGCGTAAATATAACGGATTTGAACTTACCGATGAATTCCGAGCGTTTTTTAACGAAAAAACCGTCCGCTTTACACTTTTTCTGACCGTTTGAACTGATAATTACCTCTACGCTTTTGTCGTTTCCGATGTCAGTATATTCGGTATAAACGTTTGCTTCATTTTTTTCAAACGCTATCATTTCGCTGTCTTTTACAGCTCTGTGAGATTTTCCGCTTGAACAAACCCATATTCCTTCGATTGCGTTTGTTTTACCCTGAGCGTTTTTTCCCTCAATAACGTTCAGTCCATCGGTAAAAAACACCGTTTGACGTTCAATATTTCTGAAATTGGTATAACTTACCTTTTTGCAAACCATTTTATTTCATTTTTACCGGGCTGACCATATACATATAGTCGTTACCGTCGTTTTCTTCATCCTCATTCTTATAAGGTTTAATAATTATGGACGTCAGAGGTCCGTTTGCCGTCAGCTCGATCTTATCCGTATCAGCGTTTTTAACTGCGTCAAGCATATATCTGCAGTTGAAACCGATAACGATATCTTCTCCCGTTTTTTCTATCGGCATTTCGTCGTATACCGAACCGTTTATCGATACCGACTCGATTCTTAAAAGCTTGTCTTCAAACGAAAACTTAACGTATGATTTAGCTTGACCGAGAGATCTGTCTTCCGTTACGAGCGCGGCTCTTTCAAGACTGGAAATGAGATCGAGTCTGTTTGCGATAATAACCGAGTTTTTATTTCTCGGTATTACTCTTTCATATTCTATATAATCCGAATCTATCAAACGTGAGAAGAATACTTTATCTTCCATATAGAATATGACGTGTTTTCTGGCAAGATAAATTCCTACAGTATCTTCATCCAGAATAAGCCTTGTAAGCTGTGTTACAGTTCTTCCCGGAACGATAAATTTAAGATCGAGCATAGATCCGTCCGGATTCTTGTTTTCTATCTCGCAAAGGCTTTCTCTTATTGCAAGACGGTTTCCGTCACATGCAACAATCTTCATTCCTTCATCGTTTATAACAAAATATTCACCGCAAAGCATTGGTCTCTGATCTGTAGCAGCAACTGCAAAAGCAGTCTGGGCTATCATTTTCTTAATAGTCTGTCCCTTTACAGTAAAACCCTGTTCTCCGTTAAGATCGGGAAGAATCGGGAATGCTTCACCGTCCATCGCGTGAAGATTGAAAACTGATTTTCCGGAAGAGATAGTTACTCTGCAATTTTCATTTACTTCAAGTCTTACGTAAAGATCAGGCATTGTTTTTATGATTCTGTAAAATTTAGACGCGTTTATTACGTAATTTCCTTTTTCTTCTATTTTACAGTCAATTTCTGTTTTGAATCCTTTTTCAAGATCGTAAGAGGTTATTGAACATTTTCCGTTTTCTTCTGTGCAGAATTTTATTCCTTCGATAATCGGGATCGCATTTTTGTCAGATACGCAGCATAATGCAGCTTCAACTGCTGTTTCAAGTAAATATTTTTCAAAGGTAACTATCATTTTTTTATTCCTTTCAGTTTGAAAATTAAAATATGGGGAAAAATAATTCGAAATATAGATAATAAATAAATTAGTTTAAGTAGTAGTAGTAGGGGCTGTTAATTTTGTTATAAATCAAAAATCACTGTAAAAAAATAACACTTTGATGTAAAAATTTAAAAAAACGTTCAAAATTATTTAAATAGAAGATAAATTTAATTTACACATCTACCTATTTAAAACTGTTGGAAGTTTATTTAAAAGCAGCAATGCGGATTAAATAATAAAAATAATCAACATAAATTCAACATGTCAGAATAACAGGGTTTTCAACAGAAAAGTGTTGAATTATTGATTTCTTCCTGCCAGCGATGAAGAAGAAAACTGAACGAAATAAACTTTTTCTTCATCATTGTCTTTAGTTATTATAAAAGATTTCGGAATATCCGATGAAACGGAGATAAGCTTTTTTTCTTCCTGGCATTTTCTTAAAAATATCCGTGTGCTTTTTGATACCGTTGAAGAATCAAGGTCGAATATTCCTATAACGGAGCTTGACTTAAGATACAGATTCTTCGTAATATTCAAAAAGGAGAATTTATTCTGTGATTTCATTTATAATATCGTTTATTTCTATTTCCAATAACTGATTGTCAGCTATCTGTTGATTTACGGCGTTGTATGAGCTTAAAACCGTCGTATGATCGCGGTTGAACAGAGCTCCGATATTGTTAAGTGAACTTCCGGTAAGTTTTCTTATAACGTATATCGCAATATTTCTTGCTCTGGAAACCGATCTTATACGCTGTCTTCCGACAATATCTTCATAACTTATACCGTATTTTTTAGCAATTGAACGGATTATTTGCTCCGGAGTTATTTTTGACGAATCGGAAGAAATGAAGTTTGATATACACTCTTTTGCAAGATCAAAAGTTATCGTTTCGCTGCTTAAATAGCATCTGGCGTAAATTTTCTTTACTGCGCCTTCAATCTGCCTCACGTCTTTCTTTATATTTTCGGCGATATACTGTATGATCTCCGGAGGAAGCCGCATTCCGAGCATTTCGGATTTTGTTTTTATTATGGCTGTTCTTAGCTCATAGTCAGGCGGCTGAATGTCGGCAAGCAATCCCCATTCAAATCTTGTGCGAAGTCTTTCCTCAAGATGGTTGATATCGCGGGGAGGACGGTCTGACGTCATTATTATCTGTCTTCTGTCTTCATACAGTGCGTTGAACGTATGGAAAAATTCTTCCTGAGATCCTTCTTTTCCCGCAATAAACTGAATATCGTCTATCAGAAGCACGTCCGCTTTTCTGTATTTGTTTCTGAATTCTTCCTGGGTGTGATGACTGAGAGATTCGATCATCTGATTCGTGAACTCATCGCCCTTTACGTAGATGATATTCATATCCGGATGCTTTTTGTAGATCTCATTCATTATTGCGTTAAGAAGGTGCGTTTTTCCGAGTCCCGGATTAGAATAAATAAAAAGAGGATTGTAGTCGGTCGCAGGAGCTGATGCAACTGCGGTACAGGCGGCGTATACAAATTTATTTGAAGAACCGACAATAAAATTCTCAAAGGAGTACTCGCTTCCCGGATGGTATTTGATGATTTCCGGTTTAGTACCGTCGTCCGGTTTTTCGTCTTTTTCCTTTATTTCAGGCTGAGTCGGTACCGTTTGTTCCGTTTCTTTTGCTGATTCTTCGGAAATGAGGATAACCTTGGCTTCATACCCCAGGAGTTCTTTGAAAGCCAGAACTATATCTCCGAGAAAACGTTTTTCAACAATACTCTTCTTAAAGTCGTTCAGAAGACGGATTTTTACGCATTCATCATCAAGATAATCTATAGTTGAATCTTCAAACCATAGGTTCAGAGCCGCAGACGAATATTTTTCGTTTAGTTTTTCAAGCACGTTGTTCCACAGCAGGTCGAATTCTTGCATGGTTTTCTCCTTAAACAGTATGAGGGCATTAACCCATAGTAAATCTATATTATTATATCACAGGCTGTGGAAAAATACAATAGATTTTCAGAATTATTTATATTATATTATTATATAATATTATAATTAAAGAACTGCGGCGGCCGTCCGGAGAAAACGAATTGATAAAAAAGTATTGACAAATTGAAAACTCGCCGATATAATATATAAGTCGCAAAGTGTCACGCAGTGGATAAGACGTGAATATTAATGTAAAGGCAGGTGTCGGCAATGAAGAGAACTTATCAGCCTAAGAAGGCAACAAGAAATAAAGTTCATGGCTTCCGTAAGAGAATGGCAACCGCAAACGGTCGCAAGGTTCTTAAGAGAAGACGCCAAAAAGGCAGAGCGATTCTGACGTATTAAAAAGTATTCCGGATCAAAACAAGCCGGAAAAGTAAAAACCGCCGGGCGTAGGTTTTTAACGTTCGGAGGTTTTTTAATTTTAAAACAATCCGCTGTCAGGCGACAGGCAGCTTCGGAGGCAGTAAAAGGAAAATGAAATTTCATGCGATAAATGAGAATCATCTTTTTCAAAAGGCATATAACACCGGAAAAAAAGTTGTCTGTCCGTCTGTTGTGGTCTATATACTGCCTGACAAACACGCCACGTTATTAAAAAAGGAAAACCCCGAAAAGAAAAAAATAAACAGGATCGGGCTTACCGTTACAAAAAGAATCGGGAACGCTGTACAAAGAAGCAGAGTCCGCAGGATATTGAGAGCCGGACTCAGAGAAGTGATAAATCAGAAACCGATAAAGACAGGTTTTCTGATAGTTATCAATGCAAGGGAAAAAGCGTTGACCGTTAAGTCCGGTGATATCGGAAAAGATCTGTTTTCCGCTTTTGAAAAACTGGAGATGTTTTTATGAAAAATCCGTTTGCTTTTTTATTTTCCCTTCCGATACGTTTTTACCGTAAATTCATATCACCGCTGAAACCTCCTTGCTGCAGATTCGTTCCGACGTGTTCTGAATACGCGCTTCAGGCTCTGGCAGAATGGGGAGTGATATGCGGGCTGGCGCTTTCTTTATGGAGAGTGCTGAGATGCAATCCTTTCTGCAAGGGAGGATACGATCCGGTTCCGGAAAATAAACTGAAAACGAAAATTCTAAACAAATTATCGAAAAAAAGAAAGACAGACAACGAATAACTGATTGTAAAGGAAGAATCAATGGGAGTAATTGACTGGATTCTCGGTTTGCTCGGAAAGGTTCTCAGCTTTTTCAACACAATAACAGGTAACTATCTTCTGGCAATTCTTTTGTTTGCGCTGCTTTTTAAGATAGTGCTGTTCCCCCTTTCCATCAAACAGCAAAAAAACCAATTAAAACAAGCAAAACTTCAGCCTAAAATAAAGGCGATACAAAAAAAGTACAAAGGAAGAGACGACCAGGTCACAAGACAGAAAATACAGCAGGAAACGCAGGAGCTTTACAGCGCGGAAGGTTTTAATCCTCTGAGCGGATGTCTTCCTCTTCTTCTGCAGTTTCCGATCATTTTAGCGATTTACTCGGTAATCAGAAATCCTCTTCAGTATATCTGTGGGATCGGAAAAGACGTTCTTGAAGTTCTGGCCAACGTTGTTAAAGAAGGTCTCGGCATCAACGCCGATCTTAACGCTAAAGACTATCTGTCTCTTTTCAGAGACGTCAGAGATAACTTTGACGCGATTAAAACGTACATTAACACTTCTTACACGGGAGAAGTCGACGTAACGGCTTTCAAGAATCTTGAATTTGCGAAACTGCCGGATTTCTCGCTTTTCGGAACTAAATTTGATTTGTCGGTAACACCGTCGTTCACTTTCAGCGACGGACGCTGGGTATATCTTCTTATACCGGTGATCACCTTCGTATCTCTGTTCCTTACTGCAAAACTGACGAAAAAACTGTCGTACGTTCAGGCAGACGACATGCAGATGAAGGGATGCTCGACATGGATCATGGATCTTGCGATGCCGGCAATGTCGACGTATTTTACATTTGTATTCCCTGCAATTCTCGGAATTTACTGGATATTCAACAGCATTCTCGGCGTGCTTCAGGCACTTATACTGAAAAAAATGTACCCTGCCCCGGTATTTACCGAACAGGATTACAAGAACGCAGAGCGTGAGATCAGAGGCAAAACGGTTTATAACGGAACGCCAAGTCCCGAGGATGACCCGAGAGTAATTCCGGGTAAAAAATACAGATCGCTTCATCATATTGATGATGACGACGACATACCCGAACTGCCCGAAAACAAAGTTAGCGGCAATTCGGACGACGACAGCGAAGAATCCGACAAAGAAGAATGAAATTAGATAAAAATACACGGAGAAAAAAATGATTCAGGAAACGATTACGACAGGCAGGACGGTTGCCGCGGCGCTTGAAGCTGCCGCAAAGTATTTCGGTGTTCCTGCCGAAAAATTAAATTATGAAATCATTGCGGAGCCGAAAAAAGGTTTTCTCGGATTTGGAGAAGCTCCAGCAAAAATAAAAGCATTTTACAAAGAAACTGCGATAGATCTTGCCGTTAATTTTCTTAAAAAACTTGTAGAAAATATGGGCATAGACGCAGAAGTTACCGTAAACGATACAAACGGAGACGGTACGAAAATAATCAACGTCAACGGCGGTGAAGCGTCCGTTCTTATCGGTCATCACGGTGAGACCCTCGATCAGCTTCAGTATCTTACGACTCTTGCCGCTTCAGCAGGAGAGTCAGAAGACGAAAAGGATTACGACAGGATCGCAGTCGATATCGAAGGATATCGCGCAAAAAGAGAAGAAACGCTTCGCAGTCTTGCAAGACGCATGGCGAACAAGGCGCTTAAGGCAAACCATTCGGTTTCTCTCGAACCGATGACTGCTTATGAAAGAAGAATCATTCACAGTGAAGTTCAGAAAGTTCCGGGCGTTTCAACAAACTCCATCGGAGCGGAAAACAACCGCAGAGTGGTTATTTTCCCCGAAAAAGAAAATTAATAAATAAAATCTCCCCGTCAGACGGCAAGTCGGACGGGGAGATTTTTACGTCATTCTATTGAAAAAAACTCTTGATATGATATAATATCGGGGAATAAGTTAAGAGAGGATTTAATATGCTGACTATAAACCATCTTACAAAAAAATACGGAGAAAAAATCGCCGTTGACGATCTTTCGATTTCAATTAAACCCGGGGAGATATACGGCTTTATAGGTCATAACGGTGCCGGGAAAACCACCACGCTTAAAAGTATTGTCGGAATTCTGAAATATGACGCCGGAGAGATCCTTATTGACGGATTGTCTGTAAAAGATCATCCTCTTGAATGTAAAAAGAAGATAGCCTATATTCCCGACAATCCGGATCTGTATGATTTTATGTCTGGAATTCGTTATCTCAATTTCATATCCGACGTATTCGGCATTCCTGCGGGAGAAAGAGCAGAAAAGATAAAGAAATATTCGGAATTGCTCGGTTTGACCGCAGACCTTGCCCAGCCTATTTCTTCATACTCTCATGGAATGAAGCAGAAGCTTGCAGTTATTTCAGCGTGGATACATGATCCGAAACTTATCATTATGGACGAGCCTTTCGTAGGTCTTGACCCGACAGCGTCACATATCCTGAAAGAAATGATGCGCGAAGTCTGCGACAAAGGAGGAGCGATATTCTTCTCCACGCACGTTCTTGAAGTTGCGGAAAAACTTTGCGACAAAGTCGCGA
>JAEEGL012777121.1_pt1 | contig 35227 bp, 32 predicted proteins | sample 9134231 | NCBI WGS metagenome assembly JAEEGL01 (sample SAMN16246548, study PRJNA631951) | gut metagenome | biome: gut microbiome; feature: rumen; material: fiber-attached | host: Bos | place: Iran: Karaj | collected 2018-10 | reverse complement strand
TGGAAGTATACTGGTACCTTCACCCAGAACGGCCAAATGCGCATCGTTGTGAACAAAGACTACAGCCGCAACTGGAGCGAAGAAAACCAAAACACATCGACCGATGGTGCTTTCTACAATACCCTACAGTACAACGGCAGCGACAACGGCAACGAGGGCAACTGCAGTGGCAACAGAATCATTTTCGAAGCCGAGAGCGGTACCTACACACTACGGTTCTACCCTTACGACACACCCCACTACACCTTAGGCCGCACCTTGCAGCTGAGAAACATGACCTGCATAGCTGACCCGAATGGTACAAAATACGGCGAGATAACCGAGGCTACACGCACCATCAACGGAACAGTCTACAAATCAGGGGCCTCATGGGCCGACGACGTGGCTTACCAGAAACCAGATAATGTGGATGTGTTTGTGGTGAGTGGACTGGAGACAAGCAGTGACGGTGAGACCTACAAGGTGACATTAAGCAAATTGAGCGGAAACATCATCCCCGCCAACACCGGTGTGTTGCTCTTCTCCGAACAAGTACCAGAGACAGCAACCGACCGCTACTGGACCACAGAAGCCGTGGGAGCCGCCAATGCCCATGCCAGCTATACTGGTATCAACTTGTTGGAGCCCATAGTAGAGCCCTCCTTCATTCCTGGCACGGTGACTTCCGATGGCGAGGTGGTAGAGCGCAACTTCATGTTCGGCTTCTATTGCATTGACCTTTACAGCGAGACACCTCCCGCTATCGGGCAGTACAATTATCTGCTCGGTTTCTGGCGCAGCAGTCTGGCAGAGGACGCCAATCCACAAAACAACCTTTCCAGTGCACACATGGCTTACCTGCCGCTCAATCCTGAGCAGTATGGCACCAGCACGTATGGCGAATTCGACGCACCGGGCAATCCCACCCAGTCGCCCTTCATCCATTTTGCCTTCGACGATGAGAACGACGGCATTGGAGAGGTCCGTCCTACCGCCCCTGTCAACGGCCTGTATTACTCACTTGAGGGTGTGAGTATGTCCAGACCCACAAAGAAAGGTATTTATATCCACAATGGGGTGAAAATAGTGGTAAAGTGATAGACACAGCAGCAATAATATAAAAGGAGTTAGAAATCATGAAAAAATATGAGCAACCCACAATAGAAATCACCCATGTGGTGGTCAGTATGCTGATGGCAAGTCCGAATACAGTGAACCCCAAGCGTGACAACTGGGATCCTGCAGGCGGAGGTATGTCGAACAGTTCCATCTGGGACAACACCGACGAAAGTGGCGGAAATGGAGAATAAGACAATTATTGTGTGATTAAGAACTTTCTTTTTCATCCGCTATTCATACTTTTTATACATAATTTTGTTACCTTTGCAAAGAATTTTGCAAAGGTAACTTTTTTGAATATGGCACAACACCCGGTATTCATCGCCGGCCCCTGCGTGATAGAGTCGGAAGAACTGCTATTCACCGTGGCAGAGGAGATAACAAGGCTGAACCGCTTGTTCGGCATCGACATTCTGTTCAAGTCGTCATTTGACAAAGCCAACCGCACCTCCATCCACTCGTTCAGAGGACCTGGGATGGAAAAAGGTCTCCAGATGCTTGCCAACGTGAAGAGCCGTTACGGGCTGCGTATCCTGACCGACATACATGAAAGCTACCAGGCTGCCGACGTGGCCTGTGTGGCCGATGTGCTTCAGATACCCGCCTTCCTCTGCCGGCAAACCGACCTGCTTGTGTCTGCAGCACGTACAGGGCGTACCATAAACATAAAGAAAGCACAGTTTTTAAGCGGCCGCGACATGCGCTATCCAGTGGAAAAAGCTTTTGATTCCGGAGCACACGAGGTATGGCTCACTGAGCGGGGCAACTGTTTCGGCTACAACAACCTTGTGGTAGACTTCCGCAACATACCCGACATGCTCGACATCGTGCCCACCGTGGTGATGGACTGCACCCATAGTGTGCAACGGCCAGGTGGAGGTGACGGTAAGACCTCCGGCGACAGGCGTTTTGTGCCTCAGATGGCCCTTGCCGCCAAGGCATTCGGTGCCACCGGCTATTTTTTCGAAGTGCATCCCGACCCCGACATGGGTCTTAGTGACGGTCCCAACATGCTGCGGCTAGGCGACCTGGAAAAAGTAATATCCTCATTGCTATAAGAACAAGAAATTATGGACAGCACCCATTCCGGCAAGAGCCAGATAAGGCAATACGCCACCCAGTGTCTGACCGATGAGGCAAAAGCCATCACCGACCTGATAAGCCAACTCGACGAGAATTTCGACAAAGCCGCCCAACTGATATACCACTGCCATGGCAAGATCATTGTCACAGGAGTGGGCAAGAGCGGTCACATAGGCGCCAAGATAGCGGCCACCTTAGCCAGCACCGGCACTCCCGCCTTCTTCGTCAATCCACTCGACGTGTATCACGGCGACCTTGGTGTGATGACCCCCGACGATGTGGTGATAGCACTGAGCCACTCAGGCAACACCGACGAGCTGCTCCGCTTCATCCCCATGGTGCTGCACATGAACATACCCATCATCTCCATGACCGGCAATCCCTCGTCGCTGTTGGCAAAATATTCCACTGCCCACATCACTGTGAATGTGGAGAAAGAAGCCTGCCCGCTCAACCTTGCCCCCACCAGCAGCACCACAGCCACCCTTGCCATGGGCGACGCGCTGGCAGTGGCGTTGATGCAGATGCGCAAATTCAAGCCCCGCGACTTCGCCCAATTCCATCCTGGCGGTGAACTGGGCAAGCGGCTGCTCACCACAGCACAAGACGTAATGCGCTCCGACGACCTGCCTGTGATACCCGCCGACATGCACCTTGGCGAGGCCATCATCCATGTGAGCAAAGGCAAACTGGGCTTAGGCGTTTCACTTCGCGACGGTCGCGTGGAGGGCCTTATCACAGATGGCGACATACGCCGTGCTATGGAGAAATGGCAGGCACTGTTCTTCGACAAGACAGTGCGCGATATCATGACCACCAACCCCAAGTGTGTTGGGCCCAACACAAAAATCACTGAGATACAACGCACGATGAACAAATACAAGATCCATACTGTTCTGGTGGTGGACAAGGACCGCCGCCTGCTCGGTATTGTCGACCATTACCGCTGTATGATATAACCAGACATGAGACATCATAAACTATTGCTCGCCGCGCTCGCCTTGCTGGCCAGCTTCCCAACCATTCGTCTGGCCGCACAGGGCAGCGACTCGCTCATCGTCAGGCAATTACGCAAAGAAGGGGTTAACTTCACAAATGACAACTCCGTGACACTGCTGATGAGCGGACAAGAGAAATTCGACGATATGTTCACCGCTATACGCCAAGCCCGCGAGAGCGTGCATCTGGAATACTTCAACTTCCGCAACGACTCCATCGCCGGCATGCTCTTCGACCTGCTGGGCGAGAAGGCCAAAGAGGGTGTTGAGATACGCGCCATGTTCGACGGTTTCGGCAATGACAGCAACAACCAACCACTCAAGAAGCACCATCTCAAGGCGATTCGCGAGAAAGGCATACAAATAGTGGAATATGACCCTGTGGGCTTTCCCTGGGTGAACCATATATGGACGAGAGACCACCGTAAGATTGTTGTGATAGACGGTGAGATTGCCTATACAGGCGGTATGAATGTGGCCGACTATTACATCAACGGCACCGAGCAGGTAGGCGAATGGCGCGACATGCACTGCCGTATTGAAGGAAGCACAGTGAATGACCTGCAGGACATCTTCGCCCGTGTGTGGAAGAAATGTACCGGCGAAGAACTGACCTCCCCCAAATACTACAAAGGAGGGAAAGTGACCGAAACCCATTTCCAGCATTTGAAGCCCGACACCACAGTTACCCGAGGGCACAAGATGGTGGGCATCATCAACCGTGAGCCGCATGTGACAAACCACATCATCCGCACCTTTTACGAGGATGCCATCAACAACGCCAAAGACACCATAAAACTGGTAAACCCCTACTTCACCCTCACAGGAAAACTGAAAAGGGCACTTCGCAAAGCCATCAAACGAGGTGTCAAACTGGAAGTGATGATATCAGCCAAGAGCGATATTCCGCTGACACCCGACTGTGTGATGTACAATGCCCACAAACTGATGAAGCGCGGCGCCGAAATATGGGTCTACCAGCCAGGTTTCCACCACACCAAGATTATCATGGTAGACGGAAAATTCTGTACGGTGGGCAGTGCCAACCTCAATTCCAGAAGTATGAACTTCGATCTGGAGGAGAATGCCGTCATCATTGACCCATGTGTGACAGCCCAACTCTCCCGCATGTTTGACAACGACAAGAAAAAGAGCGTAAGGATGACTCCGGAAACTTGGAATCAGATGCGAACAGGATGGCAGAAATTCAGGGGATGGTTTGCCCATCTACTGGCCCACTGGCTGTAGGAATAATCAACAACAATCATATACGGTTCACATCGACATAACCGTTCATCACAGCATAAATAGTAAGACCCGACACACTTTTTATGCCCAATTTCTCGGTTATATTCTTTCGATGGCTGATAACAGTTGTGATACTGATGTTCAACAGGTCGGCAATCTCCTTGTTGATATATCCTTCTACCACCTTGACCAACACCTCCACCTCACGGGCTGTGAGCACCTTACGGCCCAAAGAAGGCATATTGGGCAGGTGATGTCCTTGGCTATGACCGCGCTGATGAAGTAAGAGAAAGGAGTGGACAAACTCTCTCTCAGACACATTCACACACAACGTATTAATCCCCCCCAACTGTAGCCCCTGCTCGTAAGTAGAAGTGAGTACAATAGTCTTTTTAGCGTGCTGCTCGAAGAACTGCCTGTCTTGGATAAAAATATTGATATTGACAAAAAAATGGACATATCCATCCGGGTCGTCCATCTTCAGCTCTATAAGCGAAGAGAACGCCACCACCTCCATGATGGGCATCACATCCTGCAAAATTCTGCGGAGTCCTATCACGGTAAGGATATTCGGGTCGAGAACAGCCATTTTAGGCTTGACGACATGTTCTTTATGCATCATGCCACAAAGATAATGAAAAGCGAGCGTAAAAAGCAAAAAACACCAAGATTTCTTTGAAAGCAGGCAAAAATCATGGTGGAGATTCGCTGTAACTCTGTTAAAGAAGAGGGTAAATCAATGGCCCGACAGGCGAGGACGGTGCTCATAGGCATAGTTCACAGCAGCAGGAATGCCCACACCGGCTATGGTATACAGAATCCAGAAACAATCTTCTGAGGCATGGTCGTGAATGACCATGTGGCAGCCTATCTGTTCCCACTCAAGGTGATAATACATTATTTTCAAGACACTTACCACCTTATAGCTGATAATATGAAACACAAAAATGGGCAGTGTATGGTCGCCCAGATAGACAAGCAAGTTTCTGGCTCGGCCTTCATGCCTGTCAATCCAAGTAGCAATGTTGTAGGTCATCAGGCAACCACATACAGCCGGCAACGGCAGACTGAGGAACTCGTTGAATGTTGCCTTCCAGTTCATGTTGGCCTTGGCATACTGTGAGAAGAACCACACGATGACGAAAAAGAGCAGCGTGCTCCACCATGTCACCTTGTAACAGTGTTTCCACTGCCTGAAGAGGAAACCCACCCCAAAGAAAAAAACGCCCATGATATCGCGGTAGCCCCCCTGCACCAGGGTGATGACCTTCAGGTTCTGTCCGCTCTTCCATCCCGCCAGCACCAATGCAGCCGCACACACAGCTAAAGGAATCCATAGGGTTAGAGAGCGCTCTGATGGAGCCTTTCGGGCCACTTTTCTCCAAGCCGTTACACCCAACTTGAAGAATATGAGATAGAGAATGCTCGCCACGAAAAGGCCTCGGAAAAACCAGAATGCGCCACACAGAAACTCATCGTAGCCTCCCATGGCCGACACCATGTTCCATAACCTCTGCTGAGCCTGATGCCATGTGTAGGGATGTGTCACGCCACCCGTCCAATTGCCATAGCGTTCGTTGAGGATGCCCAAAGAGAACATCCAGTTATGTATAATCAGAAAGAAAACCGACCATTTCAGGAAAGGCACATACAAGCCTTTAATCCGTTTCTTGACGAAAGTGGCCTCATCGTCAAGATAGCGCAATGAAAAGAAATAACCTGCCGCCATAAAGAACAGCGGCATGTGAAACTCGTAGAGAAAAATCGAAATATCCCTTGGGCAATCGGCATGGCCTATCACCATGAGAATGATGGCCAGACCTTTACAGATGGAAATGGTGGTGTCGCGTTTCACACTGCTATTTCCAGAAAAGATGGGTGATGTCGGTAAAACTGTCACCCACCACACGCTTATAGAGACGCTGGTTGGTGGAACGTTCCTTCAAACATCCCAGATGTGCAATGTAAGGACCCAGTTTAATATAGTCGAAATCACTTCTGCACACCTGCGACGGTATGCGCTGACGTCCGCTATACCATGCCACCTTCAGCTTCGGATGCTCACGTCGGATGAAGCGGGCCAATGTGTCAATATAGGTAGGCTCTGAGTCCCCTCCCATAAAGGCCACACATGTGATACTCGACTCATACCGCCTAATGAGGTTGTTCAGCTCCATAGCAGAGAGCGGAGTACCTACGTTCTGCCAGAGATAATTGCTATGGCAGCCCGGACAACGGCAAGGGCAATTGCTGATATTGATGGCCAAAGTCACCTCATCAGGTATTTCCTGGAACACCACACCGGTGTTTACATATTTAAGCATTCTTTCAGTATATACTTATATTGTCAAACGGTGTATCGTGTGGGTTCGGCGTAATAACGGCGCCGCTCCTCCTGTTGACGGGGTTCTGAGAAATTACTCACGCGCTTGAGGTATCCAATGATGCGGGTCATATAGTCCACATGGGTAGAGCCGCACACGGGACACTTTTTCAAGTAGCGCTTGTCGATATGTCCACAGTCGTCGCAAATGGTATTGGGAATATTGAAAGTGAAGTAATTGCAGCCCTCTTTTGCTGCCACGGAAAGCAGTTTGCGGTACTGAGCCTTGGACAGGTGTTCCTCCAGGTTCATGTGCAGGGCCGAACCACCTGTGAGATGCTCGATATATGGAGCTCCATGTAGTTTGAACTTGTCGATAATATTGAGTGAATCGTCCTCTACGATATAGAAATAGCTGTTGTAGCAGTCGCGGGGCACGAAATAGCCATCCTCACGGTCCCATTTTGCATGCTTTACGCCCACGTTCTCAGCAGGTATCATCTCACAGTTGAAGAGCACATCTTTTGTGCGGTACTGTTTGTTGTATTTCTCAACCAATCCCAAAATGGTCTGAACGAATTTGAGATAATCGGGGTTGTCGTTGATGGTAAGTCCCATGAACTCAGCAGCCTCAACAAGACCATTGACACCGATGGTAAGATACTGTCGTCCGATATTGATATATCCGGCATCGAAAAGCGGCAGCATGCCGTGCTCTTTGAGTTCCTTTAGGTTCTCGTTATAACAGAGCTGCACTTTGTGGCACAAGTCGATAATTTCGGAGAGGTAGTCGCGGTAGTCTATATTGTTGTTGACAGCATACTGTATACATCTGTTCAGGTTGATTGTCAGCACGCTCTTTGAACCAGTTGACACTCCACCCGCTCCGAGGGTATAGCTGAATCCATTGTCCTGAATTTCGTTTCTAAGCCGGCAGCATGAACTAAGCGAATCAGCATTGTCGCTCATATAGGTGAAGAAAGAATGTCCCTCAGCATACATCTCTGCAGTGAAGTCGCCCCACTCCTTGTCCATCACATCACCATCCTTGGTGAGCAGTGCCATCGTCTCAACGGGGAAGGTGAGTACAGCCTTGGTACGCTCCTTGTTGAACCACTTCATGAACCGCTTCTGCAACCATGAGAGTCCCTCCCAATCGGGCTGAGAGCCATCGGGGAAATAGAAATCACCGAAGAGGCTTTCAAAATAATATTTGTCATAGTAAGCCACATTCCAGAACACAGCCTGATAGTTGCGTGCGCCTGTTGGTTGGTTGATGGAGTAAACAATTTGCTCAAAGCAGTCGGTAATCATCTTGTCGATGGATCTTTGCTTGACTGAAAGGTCCACCACCTTGTCAGCATTTTTCCAATAGTCCTTTCCATACTCCATACCGATAAAGTAATTGAGGTACATGAGGAACTCTGGAGTGGCACAAGCGCCACTGAGCATGCTCGACACCATGAACACCATATTGACAAAACCGCCACAGAAAGCCTTCAGGTTGGTAGGAGCCGTAGAGTTTCCACCGATGGACATTGTTCCACCGATGAGCCAGGGATACATGGTAATGGAAGCGCAGTAGTTGGCCAATGAGGTCTCATCATTTTTGTATATGAAATGATGTGTCAGTTTATCTATGTACTCATCGGCCAATGCCTTACCATACATTTTCTTTATACGGTCAGTGAGCAGACGGCGGTTGAGTCGGATAAAATTGGACTTTGGGAGCTCACCAATGAGAGTGGCAATATTTTTGTGTTCAACATTAGCATTGGCATCATATTTTGAACCAGTTGCTGCATTGGCCGCATCGCAATAGTCTGCCAAAAATTTCAACTTGTCCATCGTCTCCCTGTCTTCAGTGTGTCTTTGGCGATAGAGCATGAAAGACTTTGCAACCTTATAAAAACCCTCTCTCATGAGAGCCTCCTCAACCTCATTTTGGATATCCTCCACCCGAATGTCGTTATGTATATTTAAGTGGCTGAGAATCTTTGAGATAGCAGATAAATCAACGGGTTCATCCACTGACTGGAACGCCTTAATAATAGCGTTCATTATCTTATCGAGAGAGAAACGGTCACGGGATCCGTCACGTTTCAAAATCGTAAAATCTTTCATTATTGAGTTATATATTTTGGAAAACTTTTTGTTTCACTTTTCTCAAAAAGTTTTCCGTTTTGGTCAACTTTTTGAATGGTAGCCTGAATAGAATTGATTTTTTTGCTTACTGAAAGCAATTGCAAAGATAGCACAAAAAGACGACATAGCTATCATGAAAGCGTAGAAAAGAAAGTCAAATTCACATCTTTTAACAGTTTGATTCAAAGGCTTTCCGCTCCGTTTATTTAACAAATTTCACATTAATATTGATAGTGAGATATTTACGCCAAAAGCATCCTTTTCAGAGTTTGAGGATGCTTTTGGCAAACTTTAAGGTAGTGTTCAGAGTTTGACGGAAGATATATCCACGAGTCCGCTGACAATAGCGTAGATAGTAAGTCCTGCGGGGCTATGGATTTGCAATTTTCTTGCAATATTTCTTCTATGCGTGATGACCGTATTGATAGCGATGCAAAGATGGTCGGCTATTTCCTTGTTTGACATTCCTTGCACAAGACTCACCACCACATCTTTTTCCCTGTCGCTCAGCACCTCACCCTTAGCCGAATTACTGCCCAGCATGTTGGAAATTTTCACCGAAACATCATTCTGTTTGAGTTTTTTCTCCAAATATTTGATAGCCGGAACAAAGAGGTGGTCTTCCACCTCGGCGTGTAAAGAGAGCCACTCCTCATTGTTATATATATCATAGAGTGCAGCGGTGAGCTGGTTATTGTGCAGTCCATCACTTGGCAAGTATTTAATAATGATACTCTTTAGTTCTCTAAGCAACACATCGGTCTGCACATGATGTTTGCTGTAGGTGTCGATATCATAGTTTTCCATAGGTTTTTGTGCGAGCAGACTGTCGACATAAGGAAAAACCGTTTTCTCTTCATAGCGCATGTGTTTTCTCACCGAATGGGCATATTCGTCGTAGAGTTTCATTATCAGCCTTGCCAGATTGTCGCGTTCATCGAGCGCCTCTTGGAGTTTTTTCCGTATGGCGGGCATATGGAAGTCGAGGAAATAGGCATGGCTTGCCTTGAGGTAATGAATCAGTGTAGGTATCGACAGTTTAGACACGTCGTCGAAATCCCGGAACCCATTGATGGTAAAATTCACCACAGCCAGATATGTATAAGTGTCCACACCCTGGCTTTCGCACACCTCTCTCACGGTATTATCGCCAAATCCCAGGCTGATGCCGAAGCATCCCAGACTTTGAAGCAAACTGTAGTTGTCTCTTATAAGCACGATCATCTGGTCGTCGGGTTCATACATCTTCTGATTCTTCATCCTATTTACCTAAAAATATTGATTGCATGCAAAGTAACACATTTTTTACGACTTACACAATAATCACAATTAGGTATTTTATCACAGGAATAAGGATACAACCTGCCTTTCCGACCCGTCGTGTTACTTAAAAATGATTAACCGGACAATGAAATGTCACGGACGACTGTCCACATACGATTCACACAACGCCTGATTAGTGTAACACATAATATCAGAATACGCCATGCTGCTACAGATATAAAGAGCAAGCGGGGGTCTATACATCATGAGGGCCGCCGCATCTGCGACAGCCCTCATGTAAAGTTGTAGAGAACGAATAGACTTTCTGTTTAAAATGTGTGAGAATGCTATTTTGCGTAAGCCACGGAGCGTGTCTCGCGAATCACGGTTATCTTCACCTGACCAGGATAGGTCATCTCGTTCTGTATCTTATTGGCAATCTCTCCAGAGAGCGCCTCTGTCTGCTGATCATCCATCTTGTCAGCTCCCACGATGACGCGGAGCTCACGTCCTGCCTGAATGGCATAAGTCTTGGTGACACCGGGATAACTCATTGCAATGGCCTCAAGGTCGTTGAGACGTTTGATATAGGCTTCGACAATCTCACGACGGGCACCGGGACGTGCGCCAGATATAGCGTCACAAATCTGCACGATGGGCGCGAGCAGCGTGTTCATCTCCATTTCGTCGTGATGCGCACCGATGGCATTGCAAATATCAGGTTTCTCTTTATATTTCTCCGCTATCTTGGCACCATAGAGTGCGTGGGGCAGATCGCTCTCCTCATCGGGCACCTTGCCAATATCGTGCAACAGTCCGGCGCGTTTTGCCTTTTTAGGGTTGAGTCCCAACTCGGCTGCCATCACTGCGCAAAGGTTGGCCGTTTCGCGTGCATGCTGCAGCAGGTTCTGTCCGTAGGAAGAGCGGTATCTCATCTTTCCAATGATGCGGATGAGCTCAGGATGCAGGCCATGAACGCCCAGGTCAATAGAAGTGCGCTTACCTGTCTCTATCACCTCGTTTTCAAGTTGTTTCTTCACCTTGGTCACCACTTCCTCAATGCGTGCGGGATGGATGCGCCCGTCAGCAACGAGCTGATGCAGAGCAAGCCTGCACACCTCACGACGAATTGGGTCGAATGCTGAGATGACGATAGCCTCCGGGGTGTCATCGACAACGATTTCCACGCCTGTGGCAGCCTCGAGTGCCCTGATGTTTCGTCCCTCACGTCCAATAATGCGCCCTTTCACCTCATCATTTTCAATATGGAAAACGCTCACGCTGTTTTCGATGGCAGTCTCGGTGGCAACTCTTTGAATAGTCTGAATAACGATTTTTTTGGCCTGTGCGTTGGCATTGAGCTTGGCCTCGTCCATTATCTCATTGATATAACTGGCAGCATTGGTACGAGCCTCGTCTTTCAGGCTTTCCACCAAACGGTTCTTTGCCTCTTCGGCGCTCAGCCCTGAGAGTTCCTCGAGCTTGGCGCGCTCCTGGCTCTGCATTTTCTCCAACTCGTCCTGCTTGATGACAAGCAGTTTCTTCTCGTTGTCGATACGCTGCTGCGACTGGTCAAGCTCCTGCTTGCGGCGTCCAAGGTCTTCCTGGCGTTGGTTAAGGGAGATTTCACGTTGCTTGAGTCGGCTCTCGCTCTGCTGAATCTTCTGTGTGCGGCTTTGCACCTCTTTCTCGAGTTCAGCTTTCTTGTTGATGAATTTTTCTTTCACCTCAAGAAGTTTCTTTTCTTTGAGCACCTTGGCATCATGTTCCGCAGTGGTAATTATTTCATTATATTTTCCTTTCGCTACATGCATAAACAGTATGTAGCCTATTATGCCTCCCACAAGGAGACATGCAACCGCAACAATTATTATTGTATAAATCATTTGTTTATTAGTGTTTGATAAAAATATTCTCCATTCTCAATCACTACTTTGTGGGAGAGATGTCTGAGGGACGCTCACCAAGAGCTTGCTCCACCTCTGAGGTGATTTTATAGAGAATATCCTCATACCGGGCTGTGTCGTTTCGCTGCATCTCGCGCTCATAGCGCAAAGCGATATCGACAAGAGCCATATACATCACCATTTTTTCACTGGTCTCTGCCGAGACGCGGTTGTGGTAAATGTTGATGGTATCGGTTATAAGTTTTGCAGCATCACGATACATTTCCTCCTCCTCACGGAAAATCCTAACGGGCAATTCGGTATCGTAAACACGCAATCTTATGTGTAGTTTATCTATTCTCTCCTCTGGCATGGCTTACATTATTTCTCACTTAGTAGTGTGATACATTTATTAACCTCACGTATCAGTTTCGACAGACGTGCTTTGGCTGCTTCCACATCCCCGTCGGTCACCACGAGCATCTTAGTGGCTTTCAATGATTGGTAGTCACGCTCCGCCTTTTCCAAATCCTGTTCCAGGCTTTTAATTCTTCTCTCCCGCTCCACCAGTTTTGCGGCAAGCTCAGCATTTTCCTTTCTACAGTTGTCAAACTGCAGAATAAGCTGTCGCACCCTTGTAGTGAAATGCTTGATAAGAGTATCTTCGGAAGGCATCTAATTCATTTTGGCAACAAAATTACACCTTTAATCTCTAATAGCAAAGAAAATTCGATTAATTTTCTTGCCAAAGTGATTATTTAATGAATTGTGGTTAAATAACGTTAGTATAGAACGCTAACATCATTTAGTGTTCTTATCATTATCGTCATCTTTCTTGCGCGGCTCTTTCTTGGCCAACATCACGACACGGTAGACAAAGTCGGTAATCCATTTCTCGCTGAATCCCAGTCTTGAATTGTATTGCCTTACCGAAAGCACCGCCTTCATCACTGCAGGGTCTTTGTAGTCGTTTTTATGGAATATGTCGCCCACTGTCTTTTCCGTCATGGCATAAAGCGCTTTCTTGAAAAACGACGGCATACGCAATTTAAATTTCATGAGATTACCCATCAGCATCATAAGATCCTGTGAGAAACCCTGAAACTGATACATGAACGGCTGGACATCCTGAATCTTTCGGCAATTCTTTTTCAAGCAAACATCGATTTCCTTGAAAAAATCATCGTCTGTACCGTAAAAATCTTTCATCAATTTCTTGCAGTGGTTACGCTCGCCCAAACCGAGTTTGTTGTTTTGGGTAGGAACTTTGAGGGTAGACTTGAAAGTGCGGAGGTCGGGGAGTGCCGCAAGGTTATTGATGCCAAGATTAGCCGCCAGCGAAGCCTGGAAATAGACTCTCAACAGGGTCATATAATCTTCCATTCCGCCCACCTTGACAGCTTCAGTATCTTTTTTAAAAAACTTAGAAAAAAATCCCATTGTAAAAAAGTTGTTTTATATATGCTGAAACATCCCGCCAATCCTCATTGTGGTGGTGATGTTGTGCAGCAACATGTTAATTGGTGCAAAATTACGCAAAAAACATCATTCCCACAAAAAATACTCAAAAAAAACTGAAATGAGTTGCGACTCTACTCATACATTTCTGAATAAATAATAAAAAAGCAACATTTTCTTTATTCTGTATTTCTGATTACGACTTTTATTTGTAACTTTGCAGCGTTTTGTGTGAATGAGTACCACAAAATCCTATTTGATATCAAAAAAAGGACTTAAGTATTACAGATGAAAGGTATCGTCTTGGCTGGTGGAGCTGGAACCCGTCTCTACCCGATAACAAAAAGTATCAGCAAACAGTTGATACCCATTTACGACAAACCGATGATATATTATCCCATTTCAGCCCTTATGCTTGCTGGAATCCGGGAGATTCTTGTCATTTCCACCCCTTACGACCTGCCGGGATTTAAACGTCTTCTTGGTGACGGAAGTGATTTGGGTGTTAGTTTTGAATATGCCGAGCAGCCCAGTCCCGATGGTTTAGCACAGGCTTTCATCATAGGCGAGGATTTTATCGGCGATGACAATGTATGCCTCGTTTTAGGTGACAACATTTTTTATGGCTCGGGGTTTACAGGCTTGTTACGTGAAAGCGTAAAGCAAGTGGAAGAAGGATTCGCCACCGTATTCGGTTATTATGTGAATGACCCGGAACGTTATGGTGTGGCCGAAATCAGTGAGGACGGCCGTTGTCTCAGCATTGAGGAAAAGCCCAGTAAACCTAAGAGCAACTATGCCGTTGTCGGTCTTTACTTCTATCCCAACGATGTGATAGAAATAGCGAAGACCATTAAACCAAGTGCCCGTGGAGAATTGGAAATCACATCTGTGAACCAAGAGTACCTGAAACGTCAGAAACTGAAAGTCCAGACGCTGAAACGTGGTTTCGCATGGCTTGATACTGGCACCCACGACAGTTTGGCAGATGCCGGCACCTTCATTGAGGTGATAGAGAAGCGCCAGGGGCAGAAAGTGGCCTGTCTGGAAGAAATTGCCCTCCGCAGTGGATGGATTACCAAGGCGCAAGTCAGGGAACTGGCAAAACCGATGGCCAAGAACGGATACGGTCAATATCTCCTTCGCATAGCTTCTGAATAGCTTGCAACCCATTAATTAGCATAATCAATAAAACATAAATAATATACATTAATAGTAATGGAAGAAAACAAAAATCTTGTGAATGATAGTTTTCAGGAAAAAGAAGAAAGATCCTTTTTCAATTTCCGTTCTCTTTTTGAGACCTTCATTTTGAATTGGCAGTGGTTCTCCCTGTCACTGATTATCTGCTTGAGTATTGCCGCCATCTATTTGCGTTATACCACTCCACAGTATCAGGCTTTGGCAAAAATGCTCATTAAGGATGAAGAAGACCAGCGCACAAAAAATGCGTTCCAAAACATGACAGTGCTTGGCTCGATTGCCAACTCTGAGGGTATTGACAATGAGATGGAAATTCTCAATTCCCATACACTTGCCACAGATGTTGTAAGAGACCTGAAACTTTACGTCAATTACTATATTAAGGGAAGGGTAAAGCGTTTTCTTCTTTATAAGAATCAGCCCATTACTGTGGACATTGACCCAGCCCATCTTGAGAATCTCAAATCACCCATCAGCCTCACCATTACACGCAGCGGCAATAATTATAAGGTGTCCGGCTCCTACTATACCTCCAACTCAGAAGGCGGCATGTCTGGTCCTTACAGTATTGACAAGACCCTTACATCCCTTCCACAGGTCATCAAGACAAGAGCCGGTATCCTAACTTTCAGTGCCAATGGCTCGCGCAAGTTCCATGATGACACAACCCTTGAGGTGATTATCAACAATCCCGACAAGTCCTCCTACAAATACCAGCGCTATTTCAGTGTCAATCCCACCTCCAAAACCACTTCAATCGCTCTCATGTCGGTTGTAGACGAGGTGCCTCAACGTGCCACCGATTACCTGGCTCAGCTTGTGGTATGCTATAATCGGCAAGCCAATGAAGACAAGAATGAGGTAGCTTTGAGGACAGAAAAATTCATCAACGACCGTTTGGAGAAGATCAATGCCGAACTTGGCGAGACCGAAGGTCAGCTTGAGGAATACAAGAAGAAGCACCACATGACCGAGTTGAAGATGAATGCCCAGCAGGCGATGACAGGTGCTCAACTGTACGACCAGCGTTTGTCAGAAGCCAATACTCAGCTTGCCATGATTAATGAAGTGACGAACTTCATGAACAATCCGGGCAACAAGTACCAGACTATTCCCGGAAACATGTTCTCCGACGCTGCCGCCAATGCCCTTATAGGCAAATACAATGATGTGGTGATGCAGCGCAACAGATTGTTGCGTACAGCTTCAGAAGAGAGCCCCATCGTGGCTCCTCTGACCGAGCAATTAGAAGAAATGGCCTCCGGCATCCGCAAGACTCTGGCACAGAACCGCAGAAATCTTGAGATACAGCGCAACGCCGTTTCCGACCAGTATGGCAAGTATACGGGTCAGATTAGCGCCACTCCCGAACAAGAGCGCATGCTCACACAGATTGGACGGCAGCAGGAGGTTCGCTCAGGCCTTTACCTGATGCTGCTTCAGAAACGTGAAGAGAACTCTATTTCTCTCGCTGCCACCGCCGACAAGGGCAAACTGATTGAGAATCCTGAATCGACCGGCAAGGTCACACCTGTGCCATCTGTCATTCTTCCCGTTGCCTTGCTCGTAGGCCTTCTTGTTCCAGGTATTATCCTCTTCCTCGTGAAGTTCTTCCGTTACAAGATTGAAGGCCATGACGATGTGGCCCGCTTGACCAACTTGCCCATCATAACCGACGTAGCCGTGGCCAGTGAGACAGCCAAGACAAAGGCCGATATCGTTGTGCATGAGAACAAGAACAACCAAATGGAGGAAATATTCCGTGCCATGCGTACCAATGTGCAGTTCATGCTTAAGGAAGGCCAGAAAGTAGTGATGTTCACCTCCACCACCTCTGGCGAGGGCAAGACATTCAACTGTGCCAACTTAGCAGTGAGTTTCGCCCTTCTCGACAAGAAAGTCATCATCGTGGGTCTTGACATCCGTAAGCCCCGTCTGGCAGAATTGTTCGAAATCGACAACCATAAGCTTGGTATCACCAACCTGCTGCGCAAAGACAACCCCACACATGAGATGATTGTAAAACAAATCATCAATTCAGGTGTGAATGAAAACCTCGACCTGCTTCTTGCCGGCCCAGTGCCGCCCAACCCTTCCGAGCTTATTTCCCGCCACAGTCTGGAAGATGTGATTGAAGATTTGAAGCAATATTACGACTATATCATTATCGATACCGCTCCTGTGGGTCTTGTGACAGATACACTGCAGATAGGTCGTGTGGTAGACGCCACAGTCTATATGTGCCGTGCCGACTATACCCCACGTTCCAGCTTCGGTCTGGTGAACTCTCTTGCTGCCGAAGGAAAACTGCCTAACGTCGCGATTGTCATCAATGGTATTGACATGTCGAAGAAGAAGTATGGCTACTACTATGGTTATGGCAAGTATGGCAAGTACAGCCGTTACAGCAGCTATTCAACTTATGGAAGCTACAACAGCAGCTATGGTAATAAGTACGGAGGCCACTATGGCGGTTATGGATACGGTTACGGATCGTACGGTACTTATGGCAACAGCCACTACGCCAACAAAAACGACGACTCCATTAAGCTATAATATTAAAGAATGAATATAGCAGTTGATTTTGACGGAACCATTGTGGAACACGAGTATCCTGAAATCGGCGAAGAGATCCCCTTCGCCACGGATACTTTGAAGATGCTTATTGCCGACCGCCACAAATTAATACTGTGGAGCTGCCGTGAGGGCCAATTGCTCGACGACGCCATTAATTGGTGCAGAGAGCGAGGCGTTGAGTTTTATGCCATAAACCGAGACTACCCTGAGGAAAAGAAAGAATACAATGAACATTTCTCCAGAAAACTTAAGGTAGACATGTTTATTGATGACCGCAATGTAGGCGGTCTGCCCGATTGGGGTACGATATACAGGATGGTAAAAGAAGGAATCAATTACAACCAACTAATACGCGAAGCCCGCAAAACAAGGCTCAGCGACCATGAGGCACCCAAAAAAAAGCATTGGTGGAGCCGTTAGACAATAAAGATGATAAAAAATTGAAGAAGGCAGAGAGCAGTCTCTGCCTTCTTAAGTTTTCCGTCAAATGAAATATTTTAACAATCAGATATTGTTTCCAAATATGTTCACAAAGTGATTTGAAATAGAGTTTAAGCACTTAAAACTGTGGAAGTTACCACAATTAGAGCAAAAAGAAGACAAATTTTCAAAAAAAGCAAAATAAATTTTCATATCACGCCAAAAACTCGTATATTTGCATTCCAAATAAAAAGATTAGTAAAAACATATAACAACTAAATTTTCAACAAAATGACCAAAGCAGACATAGTGAACGAGATTTCGTCCTCTACAGGCTTACCCAAGAAAGATGTCTCTGCAACCGTTGAGGCATTCATGGAAGTGATAAAGAACAGTCTTTTAGAGCGCAAGGAGAATGTATATCTCCGTGGCTTCGGCAGTTTCATTGTGAAACACAGAGCAGAGAAGACCGCCCGTAATATTTCAAAGAACACGACTATTGTAATTGGTGCTCACGATTTCCCCAGCTTCAAACCAGCCAAGAGTTTCGTCAACAAGATGAAAGGTGAGGAAGTAGATCCCAGCATGGACGATTAATTAAACAATATTATAAATCCATTCATCAATTTATCATTATGCCAAACGGAAAGAAGAAGAAGGGCCACAAAATGGCTACGCACAAGCGTAAAAAGAGACTAAGAAAGAACAGACATAAGAGCAAGTAAGCCTTTTGAGGCTACGCTCCTCAGTCTATTCGACTGACACGGCGTGTCAACGGATTTCCACAGGGAATTTCTTGACATGCCTTTTTGGTTTTTAATTGAACAACAAGGTGTATCTTTGAGAAAATGACCAGCGAAGTAGTGATAGATGTCCGAGCGAAAGAGATTTCGATAGCCCTTTTAGAGGACAAGAATCTGGTTGAATATCAGAATGAAAGCCGCTCGGTATCTTTCTCGGTAGGAAACATCTACATTGCAAAGGTAAAAAAACTGATGCCAGGCCTTAACGCCTGTTTTGTGGATGTAGGCTATGAACGTGATGCTTTTCTCCATTATTTAGACCTTGGTAATCAATTCAACTCTTATGCGAAGTACTTGAAACAGGTACAGAGCGACAGGAAGAGACTTTATCCCATCTCCAAAGCGAGCCACCAACCCGACTTGCCAAAAGACGGCAGCATAGCGACCACGCTTTCGGTAGGTCAGGAGGTATTGGTTCAGATAGTAAAAGAGCCCATTTCCACCAAGGGCCCACGACTTACGGGTGAGCTGAGTTTTGCAGGCCGATATCTTGTACTCATGCCCTTCAATGATAAAGTCTCAGTTTCATCCAAGATTAAGAGCGGCGAAGAGCGGGCGCGCTTAAAGCAGCTCATCCAGAGCATCAGGCCCAAGAATTTCGGGGTGATAGTAAGAACCGTGGCAGAAGGAAAGCGTGTTGCCGAGTTGGACACCGAATTGAAAGTTCTGTTGAAACGTTGGGAAGAGGCCATAACAAAAGTGCAGACCATCCAGAGCCGTCCTCAACTGGTATTTGAGGAGACAGGCAGGGCAGTTGCCATGTTGAGAGATTTGTTCAACCCCTCCTATGAGAACATCTACGTCAACGATGAGGAGGTATGCAATGAAGTCAGACACTATGTGACCCTTATCGCCCCTGAAAAAGCAGGTATTGTTAAGCTCTACACCGGCAATGTGCCGATATTCGACAATTTCAACATCTCCAAACAGCTAAAGTCGAGTTTCGGCAAAACAGTGAACTACAAGCATGGTGCTTATCTGATTATCGAACATACAGAGGCGCTCCATGTTGTGGATGTGAACAGCGGCAACCGCGCCCGTGGTGTGAATGGGCAAGAGGCCAATGCCCTTGATGTAAACTTAGGTGCTGCTGACGAATTGGCGAGGCAGTTACGCCTTCGCGATATGGGAGGCATCATTGTGGTCGATTTCATCGACATGAATCTTGCAGAAGACCGTCAGATGCTTTATGAGCGGATGTGCAAGAATATGCAGAAAGACCGTGCCCGCCACAACATACTGCCGTTGAGCAAATTCGGACTTATGCAGATTACACGTCAGCGTGTGCGCCCTGCCATGGATGTGAATGTTGAAGAGACCTGTCCCACCTGTTTCGGAAAAGGAAAAATCAAGGCAAGTATCCTTTTCACTGACCAATTGGAGAGTAAGATTGATTATCTGGTCAACAAGATTGGCATCAAGAAATTCTACCTGCATGTACACCCTTATGTTGCTGCCTACATAAACCAAGGCTTGGTTTCACTGAAGCGCAAATGGCAGCTGAAGTATGGTTTTGGAGTGCATGTGGTATCTTCTCAGATGATGGCTTTTTTGCAGTACGAATTCTACGATTCGAAAAAGCAGTTCATTGACATGAAAGAGGAGATAGAGACCAAATAGAGACAGAGCGCAATCTGAAGGGATTGCGCTCTGTTTTTTCCAATCGGCCATCAGCCGACTTAAGTTGTTCTGTTTCCTCTATTGTTTTATATATTTCTTCCCATTTACAATGTAAATGCCGTGAACCTGTTGCTGGAGCGAATCCCCCACCCTTTTGCCGTCGAGAGTGAAGATTCCCTGCTGTTGTCGTTCCATACGCTCAAATTCTTCAATTCTCAATGTTGGGTCGAATTCATAGATATGGTTTCCGTATAGTTTCCATCCTTCAGCATTTTTGTATTTGCTCCTGCTGCCGATGGGCACATAGAGCGAACGCAACGGCAGGTCGAGCCTATCAATAGCTGTTGTGGCGATAACGGGCGGTTCCTCGCTGTAGACATATGTACGGACCAGATCAAAACACCGGTTGAAGGCATAAGAACCCACTGTTTTCAGTGATGCGGGCAGACTGACGCGCTCATACAAGAATCGGCCGGCGAAGGCATAATCATGGATAAAGGTGACACCTTCTGGCACTTGGAAATGGACTTCTTGTCCTGGCAGACACTCTATCAGTTCAGTCAAGTCGGCAGAGAGCACATAACGTCCCATTACGCGGAAATCACTCTCCTCATTGGCCACTACCTTTACAGTGTCGAGATTGTTGCAGTTGGCAAAAACGCCATCAGAATAGTGTTTCAGATTGGCGGGTAAGGTGACATCAATAAGATAGCTACAATCAGCGAAAGCCATTGCAGGCATTTCATCGTCAGCCGTCACAAATGCCGAGTCGCCCTCCATTCTATAAGGTTCTCCACCCTCCACGATGCGTGCTCCGCTCAGGTCAAGGAAAGAAAGGTGTCCCAAGGTTCCGTGTCCGTTGACATCGCTGCCTGCCATTTTCCGCAACAAGCGCAAGTCGGTACCGTTTATGGGGCCCGTAACGGCCAGTCCCACCACACTGTCGAGCTGCCATTGAGTAAGATTATCTTCGAGAGTACCGACATCAGTCAGTGCCACTTCCACCGGTTCATAGCTGATTTCATCAGGTGCACAACGAACCACTACATCCTGATATGAATTGAAGTCATATAATCCCCAGTACAAATTAAGTGCGGATAAGTCATAATATCCGTCTTCCGCGCCTTCCCATCCCCAGTTGATATATATTTTACCTTGTCTATCGTAGCCATGAAGCACAAATTCGTGTCCTGTATAGGTTTCGTCGCTACCACCGTAGACCAATGGGTTACCTTTGGAGATTTGTGTGAAAATAATATCCATCCATTCCTCATCTGTATATCTGCTTCGGTCTATCGTAACAGCGAGCGGGTACTTGAGGAAGTGTCTCAATCCGAAGCACAATGGTTCGTTGTACGAACCTGTCCCGCTCTCATTGTACTGAGCCTTCATAGCAAGTCCCACGTTATACATCAACACAGCCACGGCACGCCGCTGCCTGCTGTCACCAGAGCCCCAATAATCATTGAGCATAGAGTCATAGTTGAAATACGACTTGGAGGCGTCCACTTGCAGACAGGAGCCCTCGAAATCACCAAACGGATAGTAGACAAAGGGGTCCCCTTCACCCCAGTCGGGCCACTCATTGTACTTCAGCACCTGTGCGGTAGCTGTTGCCACGCATCCCGTCGGGCAGCCCGAAGGCACCAACATAGAATAGGGGTTTTCCTGTCCCCACATGGTCTGTATCAAAGGCTTCACGAAAGGCTCATGCTTGTCAGGGTCGGGCTTTATCAAGGTAAGAGGAGTATTTCGTGGTTCAGCCATCACCTTCTCCATGGCATTGAGCCACCATTTAAAATTGGCATTCTTCGTATCCGGATTGTAACGTGTTTGAGAATAACCGAGCACTGCAGGAAACATGTCGTCATCAGCGATGACAGCGAATCCCAATTCCTCATACCCATACACTGTCCATCCATTGCCCTTGGCAAGAAGTCCCGGTGTCAAGGCATTTTTTTTGCCTTCGGCGCTGTTGACATTCAGTACCGCTACAGCCGCCTGTTTCATCTCCTCTTGCGTGCGTGGACGCGCGCCGGCATACAGCACCACGTGCAATATCGCCAAAGTCAAAAGTAATTTTCTCATTCTAAGCATCGGGGTTTGTTTTGTCAATCCTTTTCATCGAGGCAAAACCTTGAATCGTATGCGGAAAGTACGTTCTCTTTCATCCCAGTTTGTACCAAGCAACTCAAAGCGCCCAATCTGTGCGGTAGAGCGAACATGCTTGCCTATACAGGCACACACATCAAAATCACCGATTCGCACCAATCTTATCGTGTCGGGGGCATCATCAGGCAGACGATCAAGGGGAATGTCATCAGACAGGTTCCACCTGTCGGCCATCTCATAGGTCACAGGCAAGTCCTGCTCAATGAGTTCATTCATCTGCCGCTCAATCTCACGTTCCACCTTGCGGTCGGGCTTGCTTTCAAGCCGATAGGTTATCTTGCTCTTCTTTCTTTCTATGTGGGCATCGTGCGACCGTTCACAGCCGAACATTCTAATCATCAGCTGGTTGAGCAGATGCTCGGCTGTATGTGCCGGCGGAAACGACACCTCTCTCTCTTCAATCATATCCATAACGTCAATGTGTAGCGTTAGTTAAAAAGTCATTTTCAGTAAGGCTGTGGCATATCCCTCCACTTCCACCTTGACCATTCCGTCGGGCACAAGCCTTATTGTCGTGTTCCTGTCATTGAGCAGGTCGGTGGCTTGCAGTTCCTTTTCAGGCAACTGCATGAATTCGAAGGCATGGCGGGGCAGCTTCACAAGACAGGAACACGCTTCGCTATCGAAATTTGCCAACACCAGCATAAGTGTGTCGTCGAATTTTCTGAGGAAAGCGAACTGCTTCTGTTGCAGATGGGGGTTCACATACATCAGATCGAATGTAGAACCTTCTCTCAGTGCATCCTCCTTATTGACCAGTGTGAGCAGACATGCGTAGCGCGCGCTGAGCATTCTCTCCTCACGGGTGAGACGCCTTCGGTCGAAATAGCCCCTGCGCAGTGTATCCACACACCAGTAGTCGAAGATGGTAGTGCGTCCGTCACAGCCACTGTACCCCTCACAATCCATGCCTCTCTCGCCCAATTCCTGACCAGCGTAAATCATCATGGGATTGGTGGAGAAAAGCGCGCTCACCTCCACGGCAGGCATAGCCTTTCGTGCATTTCCCGCCAGGAAGTCGCTGGCCAGTCGCACCTCATCGTGATTTTCCATGAAATAGAGCATGTGCTGCCTGATATCGTTGTTTTCCTGCCACTGGCGAGTGATATCGGCAGTAGGTCTGAAGCCCTTTATCACGTCGCAGAGACAGTCGTACATTCCCACCTTGTCATAGAGATAGTTGAATCCGGCAGCCACATAGGTGCGATACTGCCTCGGGTCGTACACCTCTCCTATGAAGATAATATTGGGATAGGCAAATTTCACCTTGTCAATTGCCCATGTCCAGAAGGCAGGGGGCACCATTTCAGCCATATCACATCTGAATCCGTCTATTCCCTTCGAAGCCCAGAAGAGCAGGATATCTGTCATCTTGCCCCATGTGTCAGGTATGGGGCTAAAATGTTCTGAGCGTCCTCCTGCATCGCAATAGTCAATGCCATAGTTCAGTTTCACCGTCTCATACCAGTCGTTCTGTCCAGGATGCGCATCGAAATGATCATTTCCGGTGGCTCGTGCCGGTATTTCCTCATAAGGCAGCATGTCATCTGGCCTTACAGCAGCCACACCGCTCAGGTCGAGCGGTTCTCCCCAGCAGTAGTAGAAATTATTCTTCGTGCTGAAATGCTTAGTCTTGTCATCACCGGCTCCCAAGTCCTTGGTATGGTCGGGTTTAGCCACCGAGCGATACTGGCGTGCCACATGGTTGGGCACGAAATCCACAATCACCTTCATTCCTGCCTCATGGGTACGGTCTACAAGCGCCTCCCATTCCTCCATCCTCCTGTCCACATTGTTGGCCAGGTCGGGGTCCACATCGTAGTAGTCGGTTATGGCATAAGGCGACCCAGCCTTTCCTTTCACCACGTCGGGATGCTGTCTTGGCACACCGTATTGACTATAGTCGGTCACAAGTGCATGGCGTATGATGCCGGTGTACCAAACATGGGTGATGCCCAAGTCGCGTATACGCTGAAGTGTACTGGCGTCGAAGTCATCCATTTTTCCGCTGCCGTTCTTATTGTAACAGCCATTTGGCACACATTGCATGTTGCGGTTGCCAAACAGTCGGGGAAGGGTTTGATATATGACGATTTTGCTTTTCATTGCCATTAGATGATGGATACGAAGATATTAAAACTGACAGAGGCATCCTGTAACCCTCTCAAGGTAGCAGGATGCCTCATCTCTATATCTGTTATATGCTGTGTGCTGTTACATTACGGTCTATGCGGCTTATCATACCCTGCAAGGCTTTTCCAGGACCGCACTCGGTGAAGTCATCGGCACCGTCGGCTATCATATTCTGCACACATTGTGTCCACCTTACCGGACTTGTGAGCTGAGCTATCAAATTGGCCTTAATCTCTTCGGCATCGGTATGGGGCTTGCCGTCAACATTCTGGTATACAGGGCAGACAGGAGTGTTGAACAAGGTCTGCTCGATAGCCTGCTGCAACTCATCTTTGGCAGGCTGCATAAGTGGAGAGTGGAATGCTCCTCCTACTCTCAGAGGAAGTGCTCTCTTAGCACCGGCAGCCTTGATTTTGGAGCAAGCCTCATCAATAGCCTCTATATTGCCGGAGATAACCAACTGTCCCGGGCAATTGTAGTTGGCTGGCACCACCACATATCCTTCCTTGCTTATGCTCTGGCATATTTCCTCGGTCTTGGCATCATCAAGCCCTATGATAGCAGCCATGGTGGAAGGAGCGGCCTCGCAAGCTTTCTGCATGGCCATGGCACGGGCATATACCAGACGGAGCCCGTCTTCAAAACTAAGGGCTTGTGCTGCCACCAGTGCGGAGAACTCACCCAGTGAGTGGCCTGCAGTCATTGCAGGCTGAAAATCTTCGCCCATACAGAGTGCGCTCACGACGCTGTGCAGGAACACTGCGGGTTGCGTCACTTTAGTTTCCTTGAGTTGCTCGTCTGTACCATCGAACATGATATCTGTGATTCTGTAGCCCAAAATATCATTGGCTTTTTCAAAAAGTTCTTTTGCGAGTGGATTGTTTTCATAAAGATCTTTTCCCATTCCTACGAACTGCGCTCCCTGTCCGGGAAATACAAATGCTTTCATTTTTTGCTAATACATTGAATTATACTGTACAGGTTATTCCTGCTGTGCGGCGGTGTTATACAAGCAAGGTAGAATTTAAGTTCTAACTGCCGTTAAACCTTGAACCGCTAAACAGCTGCAAAGATACTGTAAAAAACTGAGACACCGAAGAAAAAGGCCCAAAAGATAGTCCACGGGCGGCAACAAAGGGATTAAAAAAGTCCGGTCCTCCTTTGTCAGAAAGACCAGACTGCTATAGTTTGCTTTACAGTGCGGAAAAAATCCTCTCTTTACTCAGCTGCGGGAGCCTCTTCCATTTCGTCAAGGATGTCCTCAACCTCAGGAGTCTCTTCCACTGCGGGAGCCTCCTCCACTACAGGAGCAGCTGCGGGAGCATTCTCAGCCACCACCACTACGGGCACTTTCACCTCCACATCCTTGAAGAAGTGAACAAGAGCCTCATACTGGCCAAGCTGTTTGATGTCGCGCATGGTGATAATCTTACGGTCCACCTCAATGCCTTTCTTGGCGAGTTCCTCAGCCACGATGGCTGCGTTGACAGAACCGTAGAGCTGGCCTGAGCTTGCCACTTTGGCAGCCACTTCCACCACCACACCCTCGAGGGCGTTGGCGCGTTTTTCTGCAGCAGCCTTGAGCACGTCAATTTTGTGAGCCTGCTGACGAAGGTTCTCTGCAAGCACCTTCAGAGCCGACTTGGTGGCCATAACAGCTTTATGCTGGGGGATAAGATAGTTGCGACCGTAACCGGGTTTCACTTCTACCACTTCGTTTTTGTATCCCAATCCGATGATATCTTCTTTCAGTATGACTTTCATTCTGTAATCCTCCTTCTTTATTTCATCAAATCGGTTACATAGGGCAACAAGGCAATCTGGCGTGCACGCTTCACTGCGGTTGCCACGCGGCGCTGATACTTCAACGAAGTACCGGTGATTCGGCGGGGAAGAATCTTACCCTGCTCGTTGAGGAACTTCTTGAGGAACTCAGGATCCTTGTAGTCGATATACTTGATACCGCTTTTCTTGAAACGGCAATACTTTTTCTTCTTAGTGTCAACTGACGGCGGGGTCAGGTAGCGGATTTCTGAACTTTGTTCTGCCATGATTAAGCCTCCTCTTTTTTAGCTAATTTGTTACGTCTCTTCTCTGCATACTGTGCGGCATATTTGTCGAGTTTCACAGTCATAAAGCGGATTACTTTCTCGTCGCGGCGGAAGCCGGTTTCGAGCGTCTTGATTACCTCAGGCTCAGCTTTGAACTCAAGCAGGCAGTAGAAACCTGTTGATTTCTTCTGAATAGCATAAGCCATCTTCTTCAATCCCCAGATCTCCTCATTCAGAATATCAGCACCTTTGTCGGTGAGAATTTTTTTGAATTTAGCGACCGTTTCCTTCATCTGATCATCAGACAAAACGGGAGTTAAAATGAAAACGGTTTCGTATTGATTCATACTAAATAAATGATTAAAAAATGTTATTTTGCAAAATGCGGTGCAAAGGTACTCCTTTTTCTTCACCCTGCAAAATATTTTTTGTACTTTTGCCTTGAAATTAGCATTTATTTAGATGAACTGGAAGAAAGCAATACGCAAGTTGCCCACCTTGGGTCTTGTTTATGCGGGAGTATTGTTCCTCGCTGTCGGTTGGCTGGCCGAATGGACCAACCACAACTGGTATCTATTCTTCTGTCTGGTGCTCGTGGTGCTTGGCGTGGTGTTACACGTATGGCGGATGAAAAGCGAGAGCCGTTATTAACCGATTATCATACTACTGGCATGCTACCGCTTTCCTGCAAAGACCTGTAAGGCTCTGAGCATGACATTCATTGACAGAGGTACAGGGACTTCCCTATAAAAAGGGGCGTGTCTCTGTACCTCTGTATCAATCTGTGCGCAGCGTGCGCGCCACATCAATTGTCCTCGGGTGTGATGAGTTTGTAGCCTTTGCCGTGGATATTGATAATCTCAATCTGGTCGTCATCCTTCAGATGCTTGCGCAGTTTGGTGATATACACATCCATAGAGCGGGCATTGAAGTAATTGTCGTCTATCCAGATCGTTTTCAGGGCGAAGTCGCGTTGCAGTATTTCGTTCGCATGTGAGCAGAGCAGCGCCAGAAGTTCGTTCTCCTTAGTAGTCAGCTTGGTCTGCTTTTCGCCGATTGTGAGGAGTTGCTTCTGTGTGTCGAAGATAAAACGTCCAATATGGTAAAGGGTCGACTCCTTCACTTTCTTTCCTCTCACGCGTCTTAGGATTGCCTCGATACGGAGCACCAGTTCCTCCATTGAGAAGGGTTTGGTGATGTAGTCATCGGCACCGATTTTGAATCCTTCCAGGATATCCTCCTTCATCTGCTTGGCGGTAAGGAAGATGATGGGTATCTCAGCATTGATAAGACGTATCTCCTGAGCGAGGGTGAATCCGTCTTTTTTGGGCATCATCACATCGAGCACGCAGATATCGTACTTGTTTTTGAGAAACTCCTTATATCCGGCCTCGCCATCGAGGCACAACTCTGCTGTGTAGCCTTTGGCCTGCAGATACTCGCGAAGCAGCATTCCGAGATTTTCCTCGTCTTCGCAAAGCAAAATTCTCAATTTTTCTTCCATGATGTCTAATCTTTAATGATGGGTAATTGTATGATAAATTTAGTTCCTTTTCCAAGTTCGCTTTCCACCTTGATATCTCCCTTGTGCAGGTCGACAATACGTTTCACATAGGCCAATCCGAGACCGAATCCCTTCACATCGTGCACATTGCCTGTATGCACACGGTAGAACTTGTCGAAGATTTTCTTCAGGTTGTCCTTCTTGATACCCATACCGTCGTCCTTGATGGCAAAGTAGAGATGATGGTCGTCGTTCCACGTGCTGATGAGCAAGTTCACTGGTTGGTCGGGCTTGCGGTATTTGATTGCATTGTCGAAGAGATTGAAAATCACATTTGTGAAATGAGTTTCGTCGACGTATATTTTCGAGTCTATGGCACCAATGTCGGTCATTATCTTTCCTCCCGTGTGCTCCACGCGCAGGGTGAAGGTGCCAGCCACATTCTCCACCAGTTCGTTTAGGTCGAGTTCTTTTTTCTTGAAGAGAGTCTTCTGTCTGTCAAAGAGCGACATTTGCAGTACTTTCTCCACGAGGAACCGTAGACGTTTCGACTCATCCTGCAGTGCATTGCCAATGTGCTTCATCATGGCGGGGCTCTTGGCCACGCTCTCGTCGTTAAGCATCTGTGCGGCGAGCGAGATACTTGAGATAGGTGTCTTCAGCTCATGGGTCATATTGTTTATGAAGTCGTTCTTTATCTCCGAGAGGCGTTTCTGTCTGAACACCACCACGATGGTGAAGATGAAGGTGACGAGAAGAATGATGGTGAAGACGATGGATGGTATCATGAACCGTATGCTGGAGAAGATATAGTTGTTCATTGTAGGGAAGTGTATCTTCACCAGTCCCATCTTGTTCACAGGGTCATTGCGGTAGAGCTGCTGCTCGTAGGTGAATTCCTCTCCCACATCAGAGTAGTCGGGGCAGCGGTACACCTCTCTTCCATCCTGAGTGGTCACCCTGAAGTGATAGGGTATCATGATGCCGTTGTTCTGCAGCTCCACTTTCAGGTCCAGGTCGAGCATTTTGAAATTGACACGTTCCTGCAGCGGTTTTTCAGAGGCGTTGTAAAGAATATTCATAACAACACGGTCGAGCAATGCCTTTTGGTAGACGTATCTGTTTCGCACGATCTCCTTCATCGACTTGCTGGCTTGTGAGAGTGAATTCTTGTCGTTTGAAAGAATCATCACCTTGGGCATTGAGGCAGGATCGTTGCGTCTTACCTGATTCTCGAAGGCTGTGCCCTCTGCGGTGTGCAAGGGAACACCAGCGGCGGAGTCGGAGGCTATGGCATAGTTATACGCCTTACGGTTGGCGGCGTTCACGTCTTTTTCAAGGAAACGGAGCGTTTCGTTCAGTTCCAAATTGCGCGAGGCCTGGTTGAGCGAACGATTCACCGATTCGTCAAACTGCTCTTTTTTCATCCTGACCATCTCGTCGATATACTTGATTTGCAGGAAGAGCAGTGCCAGAAACGAGAGCCCCATAATGGTGGCTATGGTCCATATCGTTTTCTTTTTCATAATGCAAAGATATAAACTAAACTATTTCAATTAACAGTTTTAACTTAAATAATCGAGCGATTTTAACGAATTTAACTAATTAGGCTATTTTTAATTAATTATTATCAACTACACAAAAACTTTTACCCCCAAATGTTCACTTGTTCTAATAGTGTAAAGTCTAAGCCTCGACCATTCATAAGCATTCCTGCGGATAACTGTCTTTTTTGAAGTGTTGAACGTAAAAAACACAGCAGTGGAATATACATACAAAAAAGGAAGCGTCCCATATGGGTTCGCCTCCTTTAAATATTAAGGTAAAACCTTGCGTGATTAGTTCTCCTCGGCAAGTTCTGCCTCGTGCTCCTTGATGAGCTGCTGCTGTATATCGTTGGGCACCAGCTCGTAGCTTGAGAAGGTAGTGGAGAATGAAGCGCGTCCGCCGGTAAGCGAACTCAGTGCTATACTGTAACTGGCCAATTCCTTGAGAGGAATCTTGGCAGAGAGTTTCTGATAGGTTCCCTCGCTGTCCATACCCATGATGATGGCGCGACGACCCTGCAGGTCGCTCATCACATCACCCATGTAGTCGCCGGGAACGAGCACCTCAAGGTCATAGATAGGCTCAAGCACCTTCGGACCAGCCTCACGGAAAGCCTTGGAGAAGGCGTTGCGGGCTGCGAGCATGAAGGAAAGCTCATTCGAATCAACCGGGTGCATCTTACCGTCGTACACCACCACGCGCACGTCGCGGGCATAACTACCGGTGAGAGGACCAGTCTCCATACGTTCCATCACACCCTTGAGGATAGCAGGCATGAATCGGGTATCGATGGCTCCACCTACCACAGAGTTCAGGAACACAAGTTTACCGCCCCATTCCAGGTCGATTTCCTCACGGCTCTTGATGTTCATCTTAAACTCCTGTCCACCGAACTTGTAGACCACGGGGTCGGGCATACCGTCAGTGTAGGGCTCCACAATAAGGTGCACCTCACCAAACTGTCCGGCACCACCAGACTGTTTCTTATGACGATAGTCAGCGCGCGAAGCCTTGGTAATAGTCTCACGATAAGGAATCTTCGGCTCCTCGTAAGTCACGGCAATCTTCTCATTGTTCTCCATACGCCACTTCAGTGTGCGCAGGTGGAATTCGCCTTGTCCATGAATAATGGTCTGCTTGAGCTCTTTGCTCAGTTCCACCACCCAAGTGGGATCCTCCTGACGCATACGCATCAGGGCAGCCATCATCTTCTCAGTGTCGCTCTCGCTCACAGCCTTAATGGCACGTGAATACTTCGAGTTGGGATATTTGATATAGTCGAAGGTCCAGTCAACATCCTTTGAGTTGAGGGTGTTACCGGTCTTCACATCTTTCAGTTTCACGGTGCAGCCAATATCGCCGGCTTTCAGCTCATCGACAGCGATACGGGTGGAACCTGCGCAAGCGAAAATCTGTCCGAGACGCTCTTTCGAGCCACGGTCGGCATTATTCAGGTCATCACCGGGTTTCACGGTACCGCTCATCACCTTGAAGTAGGTCACCTCGCCGATATGAGGCTCCAGACCAGTCTTGAAGAAGAAGAGTGACTCAGGACCATTGGCATCGGGGGTGATTTCCTCACCCTTGCTGTTCTTCACCTTTGGCATCTCATCGACGAAAGGAACCACATTGCCAAGGAACTCCATAAGTCTTCTCACACCCATGTCTTTCTGTCCACAAACGCAGAAAACGGGGAACATGGTACGTGCGATGAGTCCTTTGCGGATACCTTCACGGATTTCGTCCTGACTGAGGTTCTCCTCCTCGAAGAATTTTTCCATTAGAGCCTCGTCGTTCTCTGCGGCTGCCTCTACAAGGGCTGCATGCAGTTCTTCTGCCTTATCTTGCTGGTCGGCCGGAATATCTTCCACTGTAGGTGCGCCGCCCTCGGACTTCCATGTGAGTTTCTTCATGAGCAGCACGTCGATTATCGAGTTGAAACCAGGACCCGTGGCTACAGGATACTGCACCTGCACACAGTTTGAGCCGAAAGTTTCGCGAAGGTTGTTCAACACGGTGTCGAAATCGCAGTGCTCACGGTCGAGCTGGTTCACGAGGAAGATAACCGGCTTGTTCAGTTTCTCAGTGTTGCGGAATGCGTTCATGGTACCCACTTCAGGTCCATACTGTCCGTTGACCACGAGCACGGCCTGGTCGGTCACGTTCAGTGCTGTGATGGAGCCGCCAACGAAGTCGTCAGAACCCGGGCAGTCAATGATGTTCAGTTTTTTGTTATTCCATTCCACATGCACAACGGTTGGAAATACACTGTAGCCGTATTCCTGCTCCACGGGGAAGTAGTCGCTCACTGTATTTTTACCTTCTACTGTACCGCGGCGTTTGATCACTCCCGCCTCAAACAGCATAGACTCGACAAGAGTGGTCTTGCCGCTACCCGCACTGCCGATAAGTGCGATGTTCTTGATTTCTTTCGTCTGATAGACTTTCATTTTTTATAGATTTAATGTGATAGAATTGTTCCACGAAAAAATTTGCCGCTAAAATTATACATTTTTCAAGAAACAGCCAAAAGTTTTGTTCAAAAACCGCTTTTCTTTTAAAACATTTAGTACTTTTGCATCAATCCACCGCTTTTCCCTCTATCATGGCAGGCATCTATATTCACATTCCGTTTTGCGCACGCAGGTGTGTCTATTGCGGTTTCTACTCCACCACATCAGGGCACCTGAAGAGCAAGTATGTGCAAGCTGTAGGCCGTGAACTGAGACTTCGCCGGGCATACCTCGGCAATGAACCAGTGCGCACCGTGTATGTAGGAGGCGGCACACCATCCCAACTCAACATCAAACAATTGGAAGCGCTGTTTGATGCCGTAAGCGATGCAGCCCCCCACCCCAGCGAGGTGACGGTGGAATGCAACCCTGACGACGTAACGCCCACTTTGGCCGAGTCGCTGGCTGCCATGGGTGTGAACCGTGTGAGCATGGGCATACAAAGCTTCAGCGACGAGCGTCTGACTTTGTTGCACCGGCGTCATGACTCCACTCAGGCTCATCATGCGGTAGCATTGATGCAAGCGGCTGGTTTTGAGAACATCAGCATCGACCTGATGTTCGGTTTTCCGGGGCAGTCACTGTCTGCTTTTGAATCCGACATTGACGAGGCGCTACGTCTCGGGGTGACACATATCTCCGCCTACAGCCTGATGTTCGAGGAAGACACCCCTCTTTACCGTCAACTTCAGGAGGGTCTTGTGAACGAAACCGACGAGGAGACATCTCGAGTCATGTATGACGTGCTTTGCCGCCGACTTACCGCCGCCGGTTATGAGCACTATGAGATAAGCAACTTCGCCCTTCCCGGCTACCGCTCTCAGCACAACAGTTCCTATTGGGACGGCACTCCCTATTTAGGACTTGGTGCCGCCGCCCACAGTTACGACGGCAAATCACGCCAATGGAATGTGGCCGATGTTGAGACCTATATCAGCGCCATAGGACGGGGCGAGGTGCCGTGCGAACAAGAGACACTCGACGCAGCCACGCGCATTAACGACCGCATCACCACAGCACTGCGCACCTGCGAGGGTCTCGACCTCGATTTGATAGCCCGCACTGAGGGTGTCAGTTACGCCAACAGCATCAGTCGGAGCGCACTTCCCCATTTACATGGCGGATTGCTCCGTAAAGAAGGCAGCCATCTAATCCTCACCCATGATGGCATTCATCTTAGCGACCTCATCATGAGCGACCTTATGATTGTCTGACCATCATTTTTCACCCATTCATTCATCATCACCATGAGTCATTCACAGAAAACAAACAATATGCCACCGGCATTCACCGAGTATTGGAACACACACCGCGAGCGTCTGCTGCGCGAGGATCCAGAATACAGCGAGGCACTGAATTCGTATGCCATGAAGAGCGGTGCCGACTGGCTCTTGTTCGGCATCCCCGTGGTGGCAGGTATTGTGGCCATGCAGATGCTCCCTGTACAGCATGAGTTGCTACGCTTTGGTCTGAGCGTTGTTGTCACCATCATCGCCTTTGCCATCAGCGTCTATATCAAGTCGGTAACCAGTCCACACCGTCCCCTTTCAGACATAGAAAAAGACGTGCGCGAACGTGTATACTTAAAATGGAAAACAACAAATATCAAATCAAATCAAAAATAATCTTGAAAAAAGTTGTGTTTTTGAAACAAATCAACTATTTTTGCCGCTGATTTCATACGGGGAATTTATAAACCTTATATTATAATAACATGACAGCACTTATTTCCGTTATCCCAATCGTATTGCTCATTGTCCTCATGATGGGCTTCAAAGTGTCCGGCTACAAAAGCGCAATCGCCACACTGATCGTAACTGTACTTCTGGCACTTTTTGCCGTACCTTCAATGGGCATTCTTCCTGAGAAGTTTGCCGAGACCTCTATTTACGGCATAACCATCTGGTCGATAATCGAAGGTTTCCTGAAAGCCTGTTTCCCGATTATCCTCATCATCATCTGCGCCATCTATAGTTACAACATCCTTTGTGAGACAAAAGAGATTGAGACCATTAAGACACAGTTCATTCAGATGACCGGTGACAAAGGCCTCCTCGTGCTCCTACTTACCTGGGGTCTTGGCGGAGTGCTCGAAGGTATGGCCGGTTTCGGAACAGCTGTGGCTATCCCCGCTGCCATTCTCATTGGTTTGGGCTTCAAACCTATGTTCTCCGCTGTGATCTGTCTTATCGCCAACACGGTGGCTGTGGGCTTTGGTGCTGTGGGTCTTCCCGCCACCACACTGGCCAACCAGGTAGCCGCCGAGGGCGTTGCTTCTCCTGAAATGCTTTGCGAGGTGGCCACGTTCATTATCATCCAGTTGGCCCTGATGTTCTACATCACCCCGTTCCTTATCCTCATGATGACCGACCGCAAGAAGATTATGAAGAACATCACCCTGGCTCTGTTCGTGGGTACATTCTCCATCATCGTACAGTTCTGCTGCGCACACTTCATTGGTCCGGAGACACCTGCCATTCTGGGTAGTGTGGCTGCAATCATCGCCATGCTGATATACAACAAGCTCTTCATCCGCGAGGAGAACAGTGAAGATGAGGTGAAGGTGGAAAAGAAGAATTTCGGTCTCTCCAAGACTCTGAAAGCATGGAGTGTATACGGCCTCATCATCTTCTTTATCCTTATATCAAGCAAGATTGTTCCCAGCATCAATACCCTGCTCAACAAGACACTGGTCACCCAGTTCGACGTACCCGTCATCGGTAACACCTTCAAGTTTGGATGGCTTTCCAATGCCGGTCTGATGATTTTCCTCGGTGCCACAATTGGCGGTCTCATACAGGGTATGAGCTTCGGCAAACTGATGAAGTTGCTTGCCAAGACCACCATCAATCTTCAGAAGACAGCTGTCACCATCTGCTGCCTCGTTGCCATGGCCATGCTGATGAACAATACAGGTATGACCAACGACATCGCCAACGGTCTGGTTGAACTTACAGGCAAGTACTTCCCATTCTTCGCTCCGCTCATCGGTTCTATCGGAACATTCGTTACGGGTAGTGCCACCAATGCCAACATTCTCTTCGGTAACCTGCAGGCCACTGCCGCAGGCAAGTTAGGCCTTGTCAACCAAAGCACCTTCTTCGGTGTGTCTGGTAACGAGACCAACTGGCTGGCCGCCGCCAACTGTGCCGGTTCTGAGGGTGGTAAACTTCTCTCACCG
>JAEEGL014273689.1_pt1 | contig 35229 bp, 29 predicted proteins | sample 9134231 | NCBI WGS metagenome assembly JAEEGL01 (sample SAMN16246548, study PRJNA631951) | gut metagenome | biome: gut microbiome; feature: rumen; material: fiber-attached | host: Bos | place: Iran: Karaj | collected 2018-10 | reverse complement strand
TGCTGGCGGAAATTGAAGACGCTGAATAATCAATCATTATTAACCAAAATCATTGAATGATATGGCTGACGAAGAAATGAAAAAAGCTCCCATCGCCGATGGACCGCAGCTCAAGGAGAGAGAAAAAATCGAGAATCCATGCGACTTGCTGCAAGAAAGTCTTGGCGGTTTGAATAAGTTTGGTGGATTCCAGTTGCTCAAAGGCTTGATTAAAGGTGTTGAGAACATGGATCCACGTCGTAAGGCGGTAAAGAATATTTTTCTGAGTGACGCTGCTTATGCAGAGTCTCGCAAAAAGCTGAAAAATGAATTGGAATTATGGGTTTCCATCCTTGAAGGTGGAAGCAGTGATCCGATGCAGATTATTGAGGCTTGCAGTGCAAGACGAGATAAAACAGAGCGCAATCTGAAAGATAATCTGTTTAACATCCACGAAGACATCAAGAAGCTTGAGATCACTTATCGTGCATTGGATTCTTTTTTTGCCAATGCAGGACAAGGTAAAATTGACTGCTTGACTTTGATGAATGTCAATAAGGACGAATTGGAATACCATGACTCCGATGACACCAAGGCTATACGTGAAGAGCTTGAAAAGTATTACGATCGTTTGAGTCTCAAGAACAACTATAGCCTGCTCGTCGTGCCTGGTTATCTTGGTGATGCCACGACAGTCAGGATGTGGGCAGATACGGCTTATCGCAATAAGGTCATTATGCTTACTGACTTTAAGGATAGTTTGAATTTCACCATGCTCAAAGATGAGTTGGACGATGCCAATCTGCAAGGACAGGATGCTCAGTTGGCAAACATTGTCATGGCTTGCAACTACATCTTGGGACGTAAGAAATCCGAGTTGGCAGGTGAGGATGACGATATCTATTTACCGGCATCGGCTGCTCTTGCTGGTCGTATGACCAACACCGAGGAGACGGTTATTGCACAAGGTTCAGCAGGTAAAAAGTACGGTACATTGAGTAACGTTAAGGGTGCTCGCCTTGACCTTCGCAAGAGTGAGATTGCAGCACTCATTGATCAAGGTGTTATTCCCATGGTTGAAGAGGATGGCCGCACAATGGCGTTTTCTAATCGCTCTTTGTATAATGGCGCAACTATAGGTTTGCAGGAATATCCCATTGTGCGAACATTCGACTGGATTGGCAAGGTATTCCAAAACTTCTTTAATGATGAGGCCTTCATCAACTGGAATTCACAGGTTAAAGCAGAATTGCAACAGGCCATCCATGATTTCCTGAGTGATTATAAGGGTCCAGGTAAGCTTATTGAGAACTACAACCTCAAGGGCATCAACCAAGACCCCAAGACCAAGGACATCTCTATTCAAGTGGAACTGAAACCCTTCTTTGCGGCAAAGAACTTCTTTATCGAGCTTACAGGCCATAACGGCACTGCAGGTGTTGAATGGGATCAGAATGTAACGTGATCAACTGTGTTTAATCAATATAATTTTTTTCATTTAATTAATTAGTTTTATTTATGGCAACAAGAACAGCTACAATCAATGCCGATGGCATTCAGGAACGCGAAGTTTTATTCGTAAGGTATGAACTCAATCAGCAGACTGACGTTGAAGGCCAGCCCACCGGTACGACCCGTGGTGGCAAGATCTACATCAAGGTGAAATCCAATGATGATGGAAACACTGAGCTGCTTGAGTGGATGATCGACACCTACATGAGCAAGAGCGGCACTATTTCTTTCCCCAACCGTCAAGGTGGTGAGATGAAGCACCTCTCGTTCAAAGAGGGCTATGTAGTAGAGTATGCTGAGACTTATGACTCGACAAACTCTCTGCTCCAGTATGAGGAGTTTACCATTTCTGCAAAGGAAATCCAGGTTGGTAACGCTCGTCACAACAATCGCTGGACGATAGATAATTAATGTTAACCCAGAACCATTCCAAGGCTTGATGCTAGGGTATCACCTCTTCATTGTAGGTGATACCCGGGCATTCAAGTATAATCATTGTATCAACTATGGCAATTCAAGGAAGCCTCAGCATCGGTGGGCGGAATTATAATGTGGTTGAATGCGCCTATGAGTTCAATCAATCAATAGATGATACTGGTAAGCCAGTATCTCGTCCGAAAGGCGGAACCATTACATTTGTGATGCCATCATCAAGTGACGATGACTTGTTCTTCTACAAATGGATGTTTAATAAAACTGAGGTGAAGAACGGTACATTCAAATTCGTTGTTTATACTAACAAGAACAACCGAAGTATCAAAACCGTCTCATTTGAGAATGCATATTGCGTCAACCTCAAGGACTATTTTAATGACAATGACAGCAAACTAATGTACACAACAGTGACTGTCAGTGCCGAAAGGATTAGTATCGGCTCTCTTGCCAAAGCTGAATTCACTAACGAATGGACCGTTTAGCCCATGTCAATTTCTGTAAAGAACATATCTATCGCTATTGAAGGGACCACCTCCAATGCGTTTGACATTGATATAGAGGGAGTCCGTTACCACATGGACAATTTCACCCTCAATCAGAGTCTGCTAACGCATAATACACTGTCTTTCAGCATGCACAAAGCGCTTCCCGAGGAAGGGATCAATGAACCTCGGTTTGAAGTGTGTGGACAAATCATCGGAAAGCAGATCACAGTGTCGCTTGAGACTGTGAGCATCGAGAGTGAATCTTTAAATAGAGGCGGAGACACAATTGCTGATATTGAATTCAAAGGCTTTATTGCCTCGGCATCAGCAACACGAGACAATAGCAGTTACAGTATTCAAGTAGAGGCCTTAAGTTGGGATGCACTACTGAACGATGATGCAGCCTGCAAATCCTTTGAGCAAAAGACACTTAACGACATTGTGAATGACGTTGCCAGTGAGTATAGTGGCCATCTGGAGACTCATGTTGATGCCAGGTTCACAAATGCTATCCCCTATTGTGTGCAATATAACGAAACCAATTACCAATTCTTGCAGCGATTGGCACGCAGGTATGGAGAATGGCTGTATAACGACGGTACGCAATTGGTGTTCGGCAATCTTAACAAAAAGGATTCTGTAAGGCTTTCCTATCCTAGTATTGACATTCCTTCTTATAGCGTGGACTTAAAGACTCAGCATGTGAAGTTCAACCATCTCTCGTCTTCTTATAACGCTTATGACGCGACGCAAAAAGAAGGTATTGACGAGGCTCGAAAGGAATACAATCAACTGAGTGAAAAGGCGTTTGAAATGTCAGAATCATTGTATTCTAAGGAAACTTTGCAGAATCTGCATTCAGGCGGTTTCGCTAATGAAGATGGACGTGAGACGGTGTTGAATGTTTCCACAAAAACTCAGGCTCGCGGTATCAAGGCTGGTATGCTGACATATTCAGGTACGACCTATTGCTCCAAAATCAAGATTGGCGCTACACTTGTCGTTGTTGACAATTTCATTACTAATCCCGTGTTCAACACCAAGAGTCCCGTCGATCAAGATGAGATTCTGATTACCAATTTAACTCATCATTTTACCGCTGATAAGGTTTATCAGAATTATTTCATTGGTATCCCGTCTGAGTGTGATTATCCACCTTATTCTAATAGTGACATCTATCCCGTTGCTCCCTCATGTCGAGCAAAAGTGATGGACAACGAGGATCCCAACAATCTAGGGCGTGTGCGAGTTCAATTTGACTGGCAGGCACAACTCGACGCAAACATGTGGACTCCCTGGTTGCGCATTGCGCAGCCATACGCTGGCGGGGAAAAGGGGTTCAGTTTTATTCCTGAAAAAGGCGAAGAGGTGATGATTGACTTCGAGGGAGGAAATGCTGAGCGGCCCTACGTCAAGGGCACATTATTTAATGGTGTCGGAAATCCTGACGGATTGTGGTTGCCGGGCAACAACAGCAAGAATCAAATCAAGGCTATCCGCACTCGTAACGGCCACACCATTGAGATTCATGACGAAGGAAAGGATGGATACATCCGCATCTATGACAACAAGAAAGAAAACTACATCCTTACTTTCTCAACAGACAAAAAACTGATAAAACTGGAGTCCACGGGCAATATCGAACTGACTGCCAAGAACGACATCATCATGCAAGCAGGCCACGACATCACTGCTACAGCAGGACATGACATCAGCGAGAGCGCAGGAAACGATATGTTCCTTGAGGCAGGGCATGACCAACAACGCACTGCAGACAACGACATCCGTGAGCATGCCGGCAATGACAGGAATGCCAATATTGACCGTAACGATTCGCTCACAGTGAGTGAGAACCAGTTTATCAAGGTGAATGACAATAAAGACGAGCAAATCGCTCACAAGTTGCAACTCAGTGCTGAAAACATCCGCACCGAGGCTGATAAAGACCTGCTTGAATATTCAACCACCCACCACATTAAGGCAGGTGATGCAGTTGCCATTAACTCTGGCTCCCGCATCGACATCAAGTCAGGCATCGTCAAAGTACAGTAACACTTTTTATTTTATTAAACCCTCTATGGACTTTCACCTTCAACAATTATCCGAGGCTATCCATCAATATAAGACAGGTGGAGACGCAAAAGCGAATTATGACAAGATCAAGCAATTAGTATATACTATATCACAAGGGATAAGTTTAACACGGGATCAACGAGCAAAACTTGTTGAACTGATGTCTCAGATACATAGTGATCAGAGACTCAAATGGACTATCACATCAACACTCGAGAAGAAACTCTTTGATAAAGTAAGAAACGATCGCAGGCATATAGCATCGGCTTTTTATGCATCAAGGGGTCTTAATACCGCACCTGTTGACGCGATTAATCTTGGACATGAAGTGATTGAAAGTAAAATTGTCCCGGGAACAAGTTTATACCAGTGGTGCAAATGGGTTTCAGACAAGAACGGCAAGAGCCTTTTTAACCCATCAACCAAGAGTTATACAATCGGTAACTACTTCAGTGAAACTGAGGTGCCATTGGTGGAACTAGGAGCTTATCCGTTGTTTGATTTATACCATGCAAATGGTTCATGCAAAGGTCATGGCAAACAAATCTTGTGCAAATTTGAGTTTAAATTTGAGGCTGATTGCCTTATCAGCGTAGCCAGAAGAGCAACTGACACGTGGAATGTGAAACGGGAAGAGGATGGGTCTCCAATAAAATCTCACGGTTTTAGGGTTGGCGGAGGTGCAACCCAAATCTTCATTCCGTTGACAGATAGCCAGAAAAGATTACTGGCCGAGAATGTGATGTTCACCTCAAAACAGTCTTCAATAGATTAGGATACATGGCTGATTCTTACGTTTGTTCAGGGGCAACGATGAAGTGCACAATGGGCACCAGCACCGCACGACTGACGGTGTTGCCGATCCGCACAGTATTCCTGACGGGACAGCCGATGGCCAATATCAGTGACCACCTGACAATGGTTAATCTGGCGCCATTCGGTAGGTGCCGATCATTGGGTTTTCCTGCAACCGCAGCAGCGACGGCAGCCCACCACGGCCATTTGACGCCAATGCCTTGCATGCATAACACGCCATTCCCTTGGATGAACGGCAAAAACGACTACATCGTCAAGGGAGACCCGGCCTTGCTTAAATCTAGCACTTGCCAATGCATGTGGGGCGGCACCATCAGCCTCGTCACCGACGGCCAAACCCCAACAGGCCCAGCCGACCTAGCCAGAAAACCTATCAAAAAATACACCCATACTCTCCCCTCACCACCTCCTGCGAATGTAGATCAAGACGATTTTGTATTAGATTTTAAAATAGGAAAAAGTAGTGTTGATATATTATTAGTTGAGACTAAGAAAAAAAGTAGAATAGAAGCTTTAAAAAAAGGGAATGACAATATTGCAAAAGGTAATGAACTCTTTTCTAATATTGCTGCTAATCAGAATAAAGACAAGAAAAACGGACTTGAGTGGCCAAAACATAGAAAGTTAAATTATGAAGAGAATTGTGGCACTACCAGTAACGCATTTTTGTTGAATATGATGACTAATAATGGCCTTGTTGTTGCCGCACGTGGTGCTGTAGATACAGATTCAAATAAAATACTTGCAGATAATCCATATTTATTATGGGCTGATGATCCCATGAGTCATATTCAACCATTAAATCCAACTGAAGAGGGATTTTTTAGTATAGCATTAGAATTTAACGAGAAGTACCCTGAATTAAAAAGTAAATATCAAGAACTGCAGCAATTAAGTGAAGATTGGTCTAAACTACAAGAAGAATCCGAACAATATAACAATTTATTGACGCAGTTTAATAAAAAGTATACAGAGTATAAAACAGAACTCAAATCTCAATATTATAAAGATTTCCTTGAAGAAGCGTGCGAAAAAGAAGGTTATTATCTTTTTGGGCTTAGATGGGATGACGGTACAAAACATGCGGCTATAATCAAAAGTTATAAAGATCAAAATGGGAGCGTGCTACTAGAACGTATTGAACCTCAAGATAACACAATAATAACTATAGATGAAACGGTCAAATCGATGATCGATCCTTGGGAATTAACAGAACTAGATCATGACTGTGGAGTGATGAGAGTGTTAGAAAAGGACGGTAATCTTGTTGATGGACTTCAACTTAACGAGGACTTATTAGATGCTTTTGCACCTATACAGGATTCTTGATATAGTAAAAGAATAGACATGTGGTATGGTTGAACTCTTATATGTCAACATAATGCATGTTGGAAATCGAGAGAACCAAAACGTATTCAAATATGCAAAACTATCAAATTTAGTTGCAGGTTATCTTTTTCTCTATTTGTATAGTCCCGATGAAGATAAAAACAGAAGAAATAACCGGATTGAATACATTCGTAACTATCATATTTATTGAAAATAACCAATAGTATCTATGTGATAAGTGTCATCAACTAAGCTATCTTATTTGATGGGAATGTTGTTTCAGTATTTGAATTGTTGAGTCTTACAATTTCATTATGAGCGAAGTCGGAGCAAAAGAAAAAGACAAAAAAGACAAAGACGAGCAAGAGGGTATAGAGCATATTCACATTGCGGTCTTCTTTGATGGAACATCCAATAATATGGTCCAGCAGGCATTATTCATGGATTCTTTCATCAATATGCTAAAACCGTCTGCTCCAAATGCAAATCAAAACGACTCAAGTGATATACGGAAGTTAAGAAAAGATATCAATCCCTTTGGCATAATAACAGAAACGGATACATCAAAGAATATTCTTGTTAATAGTCTCAAGAACACACCTAATCTTCTAAATAAGCCAGATCCTTATGGATTAATGGCAGATTCGGTTCCCCCTCTCATGAACAAGGTTGTATCTATGGTAGATGCAACAGAAGAACTGGAAAAAAGAAATGCCACGATTAACATCTCTGCAGAGACTCTTGCTGATCTCACAAAAGGAGAAGGAAGAGGCTATTCAAATGTGGCCATTCTTTATAGCCTATTCGAGAAGGAACAAGATGATTCCAGTTTAGTTTACCACATCTACATCGAGGGTTCAGGTGCGAATGATATTACTGGGACACTTTCAAAAAACGTAAATGGCCTAGGATTTGGATTGGGACTAACAGGTGTGACCGCATTGGTGAGCAAAGCCATCAGACGTGTAACCAATGACGTTCTATCAAGCCGTGGCATTACAGGAAACACCAAGTTTCATTTTTATGTGTTTGGATTTAGCCGAGGAGCAACCTGTGCAAGACTTTTCACACATCTGATAACTCGAGAAAAAAATGCGACTGCACTGCCAAGAGAGTCCGAGTTTGGTAGTTTTCTTCACGGTAATAGTTTTAGAGATGGGCGAGTCCAATTTCTTGAAGATTATAAAGCTAATACAACAGTTGAATTCCTCGGCATATACGATACTGTCGCATCTATCGGTTTTTTGAAACAAAAAGAGGGTTGGTCTGATAGTATGAGGGTTGCCTATTCATGGGCCGATAATTACAAAGATAATTGGCATTTCATGAATGTTGACGATTATGGATTATATATCTGCCAAGATAAGACCAAGCTGAAAAATGTATGCCACATCTGTGCACTTGATGAATTCAGAGAGAATTTTGCTTTAACAAACATCGGATCTAAAGTACCAAGTAATGCCATTGAGATTCTAATCCCTGGATGTCATTCTGATGTCGGAGGTGGATATGGGGAAGGGAATTCAGAGCAAGAAATCATTCTTCACAAACAAACAACAAAGAATGGTAAAACAGTCAACACGTCTATTAGTTTGTTACCTTCTTTTCAAAAGCCAGCTAGTGCTTTGATGTACGACCCAAACCATAAGCCTTCAAATATACCAGAAGCAATGGGAAGACAAGCCATGAGCATCGATGCTTTGGCAAAACTTGGTTGGATTGATCCAAATTGGGATAAGAAGAATGGTCGCAAACAAATCGATATACAAGGAACATTGAAACCTTGTACAATAACAGCCGTTGACAATGATGGAATATTGCTAAAACATGTAAAATTTAAACGCAACGTAAAAAGAGGCTATAGTGATATACCACTGGCTATGATGAGAAAATGCTGCGTTGAGTCCTGCGGCAATGCGATATTTAAAGAAATACCAAATTGTTATCATTTTGAGAAAATTCCAAACGCCGAAGATCTAATTTCGGAAGGTGGAAAAATGATGGCTCGTGTGGTTGCTCCAGCTGGCCAGCGCATCTGGCATTATCCTGGTGGGTCATCAATTAGTGAAGAGTATAAGAATCTTCGTTTGAAATATATTCATTTTACGTCCGTTGGCAGTTTAATGCATGTTAATAATCCATTTAGGAAAGGAGCAAAATTGATTGAAAAGGACGCTGCAAACTTTGGTAATAAACCTAATTTCGACCTAAACGGATTATTGTGTCGCATCACTTATAATGGTTTAAGACAGGATTTAAAACCCTATAATTATGCTATTGGCGTACAATATCTTTATGAATTACCTGTCAAGGGTTGATCTCTTTTTTCGATGAAACAAGAATATGAACTACTCTGTTCTGGGACTGCTCCTACATTATATCCCACATATTTAATATGGGGTTTATTGTTGTCTGGAGAAGATATAATGGAAGTCCCGAAGCGATTTCCTTTTGCAGGAGAATGGGGTGAAATACAATCAAATGTCATTTCCCTACGCGATTGTTTCCCGTTACCAGAGTCAATGAATGTTTTTTGGCTTTCGATAACAGAACGAAAGTTATATTCTGCGATACTTCCACTTCCAGTTGAAGAGATGGAAAAAGAGATGGAAGAATCAGATCCAGAAACTGGTGGACAATTGTTTTCTCACCTTGTTATAGGAATGGCGCCCTATGGAAGAACGGCCTTTTGGTTAAGAGGTAACAAGAAATCCGTATTTGTCTTATATCAACAAGCTAACGAGATTGAGGGTTATGAAGATATAGTAAAAGAAATAACACGATCATCTTCAATTGATGAGGTATGTGATTTTTATATCAATAATGATGAGAGGGTGCAGGAGAATTTGGAAGTGAACGGGTTGCCGCCGAGGGATTTGTTTGATCGGTATATGCAGCAGTTCTGTTATCGGTATCTGGTAATGTTTGAACGGTGGGACGAAGATGAAAAGCGCTGGGTGAAGCCCGAGCTTAACGAGGAAGAACAACCTGTTGATGGAAAGCCGTTGCCCGAGTTTGAGTTCATTGAAGAAGCGCTTTGGGACGGCACCCATGACAAGCTGCATGACGGGGGGCTTCTTAACTACCACATGGCGGGTAAACCACAGAAACTTGCTATCCAGTGGCATATCAAGAAGTCTCAGTACTCGGCCTACTTATGGTTTGAAGACGAGGCCATCCGTGCCGCCTTTGAAAAATTTTATGGTGTACACCTTGACACCAAGGTGGATTTCATCATCCGTATTGACCCCGAAAAGAACAAATACGAACTTGCTTTGTACCGCTATGGCTTGCAAGAGCCTGTGGTCATCGATGAGTCAGCTTATCAAATGATCGTTTTCAAGAACAAGTTTGAATACTACCGCAGCGAGAATTACGACCAGCCCAAGGGGGCATGGATTTGGTAGCGAAAAGAATAATAACAAAACATTAACAACAATAAAACAGAAAAGATTATGAACGACGAAGAAATGTACTATGATGAGGAATTTATCATCAATTTGTCTATCGAGGGTTCCTCGTTTGAGGAAGTAGAGGTAAAGGTTAGCGATCCTTACAAGACGATCCGCGACCAGATCAGCAGCATCGTCCAGGTGTTTGAGTTGCCCAAGATGGACAATGGAGGCAACCCCATCCAGTATCTGCTAGGCCAGATCATTGACGACGAGGAAGAACCCAGGATTCTGGACTTCGAGGACGAGGATGGTCGCGAGCAGACCTTGATGGACTATAACATCCAACCTGGAGACAACCTTCAGTTGATTTCAGTTCCCATTGCCGGTTAACCCTGATCATCGGAGACAAGATGAACGAACTGATCACCAAATTCAATCAGAAGGAACTGACCGGTCGTGATGCCCGTCTATTGCAAGAGTGGCAGCAGCTCGATTCGTTGTGCAATAAGCGCCGTGCTGAGAGCAAGAACCCTCGCAAGCCATCGATTTCCTATATTATCCGTAAGAAGAACATCATCGGCTTGCCCACCGAGTACGAGATTTGGTACCGTGTGAAGTCCATCGTGGGTGTCAAGGACACTCCTGTTCCCCGTGAGCCCATCTTCGGCTATCTGCACAAGATGAGCATCGTCCTGCCGAACAACTACCCCTCGGCCGACGGCAACCCCATCTTCACCTTCCGCAGCGACATCTGGCACCCCAATATCCGCCATAGCGGCAGTTTCAAGGGCCATGTGTGCCTCACCATCAAGGAAATGGGCGTGCTGGCTTCACTCAAGGATTTAGTCTTGCGTGTCGAGCGTTACCTGATGTATCAGCTCTACCACGCCCAGAATACTTATCCTTATCCTGAGGACCAGAATGTTGCCGAATGGGTGCGCGAGGAAGCCGAACCCAACGGCTGGACGCGCTTCGGTCAGGACGTTGACACTGTTAACGCTCCCCAACAAAAGTCAAAGACGGATTCGAAGTCTTCTGATACACCTCAAAAAGGCTCCGAATCCGCATCAAACAAAGAACAAAAACCGACCAAAAAATCACTAAAAATATGATACGACGAATCATAGCGCTTTTTTCTTTTCTCAGCTTGTTGGCGATTGTTGCCTTTGCCGACAACCAGGAAATTGAAATCAACCTGAGTCCCAGCAATGGTTATCAAGATACTGCCATGCTTTCCATAGGAATGATTTATGTCCGTGCCACGCCCGACAGCAACAATGATAAGGCGCGCGTCTCAATACAGGTGCTAAACCGCACTGGAGACCGTGGATTGCTATTGTTTAACAGAAACCACACTGAAGAAAAAGAGACAAAAAAAGGTGATTTCAAGAAGAATCACTTTGAAATCGCATGGCCAGATGTATTAAAAACGACTGGCATCCGAGGAACCAACGGTTTGCAACCAGACATGTTCTTCATCGCACAGGGACATACCAAAGAGTTGCCCTTGCAAATCCCCGAGTTTGGCAATGAGACAAAAACTCTGAATTTATGCTTCTATCCTTGCTTGGTAGAAAAGAAAAACAAGGACGGTCTGCCACAAAAAGCCAGGATATCAGCTGAAGAAAAATTCTCAATTAAAATAAATGTCGAGCTAGGTCCGGACACAGAATTCGAGGAGTTAAAAGCCCGCTGTGAAGCTTTCGTCAAAGAAATCAATAAAAAAACATTTTGTCCACATCAGAAACATAAACCAGACATTCAAGGTCAAGTGGATGAGTTGGAAAAAAAGCGTGAAACAATAATTCGTGATATCCGTAATTTTGCTTCAAACCGTAGTATAATGGGCGCAACTATCTCCGACTCAAAATATGGGAAACTCATAACTGATATTAGCCAAGCATATTCCGCAAAAATGGAAGATTTCAATAGCGAGCACCCAACCTGCATTAAAGATTGTGGAGGACACCCTAATCCTAAAAAATGCGATTGGTGTAAAGGACCAAAACATGGGAAAGGGACTTGCGAAACGCATGGAAAGCCTATCGGTTGTCCAAAAGGCTGCCCGAAAAACCATCCCAAGGATCCTCCCTTGCCTTGGAAAGAAGCTAATAAGCAACTGGATAAAGTGTTGCAAGCTTTATACGGGAAAAAGCCCATATCCTGTAAGGAAGCTCAAAAACGAGCAAAATCTATTTGGAGCAAGGCACAGAAATCGCCAGATGATGGTTTCAAAGCCCCTGCAAAGAATAAATATGATAGCATCATGAAATGCAAATAATCACGGATGCAAATGCTTAAATCTTACACTATCAGATATTGGTGCACAGTCCTCTTGTGTACGGTTTGCCTTTATGGTGGTGATGCCGTAGCAAGGACTGTGAAACTGGTCAGTGCTACTGGTGATGAAGCCACCCTCAACTATCAAATTGAGGTTGATGGTGAGCAGGTCATCATCAAGTTTGGATGTATAGATGACCTTAGATTAGGAGACACAAACAGGAGAAAATACCACAAGATCGATGACGACCGCATGAAAGTCATCTTCATGGACGGAATGAACCTCAACAAAGAGGTAGAAATAGTTGAAGCGGAAAAAGACATAATTTGGGATTGCATTACGACACCAGACCGCTGGAATTACCTGCAATCCAGTAGTGATCACGTCTTTTGCCTAAATGATAAGAGAATTCAACCAAAAATTGCATTCACTGGCAATCAGAATCAAAGGTTTTTAAAGATTCCTGTTTATCTCGCTTACGCAAAGACCGAAAAAGGAAAACCGAAATATATAATTGCTGGAGAAAGACAACAAAAAACGATCTATCATATCATCAGCGAATTTGAGCCCGTGAAGATAGAGTTGCCAGTACCCAAGACCACACAGGATAAACCAGTTAACTCTTCTGTGAAGAGTCGCGAGATTCAGGTAATGGTAGATTCAACTGTCATTGAACCTAGTTCAGACCCAACACCACAGGAGAGTTTTGACTCGGGAGGCTCCGGGGGCCAGGAAGGTGCAGGTGGCTCAAGCGAAGATTATGCAATTAATGCAAAGAAGGTGGAGAAGTTTGACGCTATCGTCAAGACAAAATTATCTGAACTTGAAAATCGTCTTGACTCGTGTAAATCGACCGAGCAAATTGATGTAGTAGACAATGAATATCAAGGTCTGAAACAATCATACGAGAACGATGTGTCTCCAGAAATTAAGGCAAAACTTACAGATTTTAACACTAAGATCAGTAAAAAAAGAGAAGAGATAAAACCCATTGAAGAAAAATGGAAATGGATAAAAAGAATTATTGCTGGTCTTTGTGCTATACTGGCAGCATTAGGTTTTCACAAATTACAAAATATACGTAATGCGAAAAACCTAAAAGGATTGGAAGACATGCAACAGAAAATGGTGCGGCGAGCCGAAAATGAAGCGAAAAGACGTGCTCAGAGTGTGGCACGCAACAAGACCCACCAAATGGTCGGTAAAGTCAAACAAAAAGGGCGACAAGCCGCCCGCTCGGGTGCCACAGAGCTTGGAGACCGGATCAGAGGCAAGAAATCGGAAAACAGCACACCTGTTATTGGCAATAAGCCTTCAGGAGATGCCAGCAATCGTCCATCTATAGGCCGCTTTGCAAACAAACGCCCACAATCTGGCCCACGTCGTCCAAAGCCTGGCGACAATGGTGAGATTTCTATCTAAAACGATAACGATAAATCAAGAATCAAAAATCACTAACAATTATGATAATCATTGAGCGCTTATCTCGATTATTCATTTTATCACTCCTAGTGTGTGTGAGTCTTTTTGCAGTAGCCGACGATTTACCAAGAGTCAACAAGAGTGGCACTGCGATTGTAAATAATACAAACGAAGACTTCACCCTCACTCTTTTTTATGACAATAAGGAACCTGAGACTGTAAATCTGCCAGTAGGTATAACACGCGATATTGATCCAGACTGCTATAGAATAGTGTATAATAGCAATACTACGCGAAATAGTTGGAATCGACCAAAGCGTATGGCTGCATCTGAGCCACAGTCAACGGAAGCCGAGCATAAAAGTCAAGTTGAAAACGCAGAACCAGCCCAAACCGAGAATGCCGTCAATGAGCAGCAGGTAAGTCAGGATAATACTTCAGCCAAGGAGCTAAAACAGCCGTATAAGCCCGAAGAGATTATCGAAGAAGACTATGACTTCCAACATAAGGGATGGCAAAAAAGGAGTACAATCCTGAATGATTTCATGGAATACCTTGAGACCCACAGTTACTACAGCCGTACATCCATTGATGACGAACGGACAAAAGTTGAGACCTGTATTGAGGAACTCGCCTACGGTGTCGAAAATCCAAAACAGTACGCCTCGACACTGCAAGAAAGCGTTGCGGCCATGACAGATAACTTAGATAAGTACAGGGGAGATAAAGACATACTTGTTGGCAAGTTCTTGGACTCCTATAACAATAACACATCAGACAAGATGTTCTTGAGGGATTCAATCAATTCGCTCCTAGAAAAACGCCTTGCTCAGCGTGAGGAGAATCTGAATATACTTAAGAATGGACTTGCTTTATGGGAACAGGACCAGCCGAAACACAACTGGCCGTTAATCGGCCTGATTGCCGGCATTGCCGCCATCTGTTCCGGATTAGTATTTTGGTTTTTGAAGGCCCGCAAGAGAAAGCCTGCCCGCAGGAGCAAGGCATACTCTAGCTCTGGCGCATCGACAGCCAATCCATCAAAAGGTAATGATATCGTCGTGCGTCGCAAGACCACATCAATCTTGAAGAAACAGAGTTTGGAGAACGTGATTGACAACCCCTGTTATCTAGCCATTAATAGCGCCGACTTCTGCCCGACATCGGCCGTGCGGCGCATTTACATCAAGAATACTTGCATCAAGGACATCTATAACATGTATGCCGAGGACTTGCGCAACCCCGAGAATCCCAAGGAAGACGGGTGTATGGTGTTGGGTCGCTGGGTGCATGACAAGGAGAATAATGAATACTACGTTTCGCTTGAGGAGGTTGTCATGCCCGGTGATGATGCCGTGTTCTCGGAATACGAACTCAACTTTGGTGGTAAAATCAAACTGAAAGTGAGTGAAAAGTTGCGCAAGTTGCGCCGTGAGACTGATTTGCAATATGACATGACCTGCTGGGTTCATTCACATCCAGGATTGGGCGTGTTCTTTTCCAATCAGGATAACGTGGTACACATGCAACTCAAGCATCCTACCCATCCTCATTTCTTGACAGCATTGGTGATTGATATTCTCACACCAGAACAGGAATTAGGAATCTTCACATTCAAGCCCGATGGTACACTTAACTCCAAGGCTGACTTGATGCAAATGTATTCACTGGAAGATATGTATAAATGGGCGATTGAGAGCGAGCGCAATACCTTTAAGCGTGAGGATCACTTCAACACGTTGGCCCAGTGCAAGCAGCATGAAGACAATTGTCATGGTGTACACCTGAGCAACAGTGCAATCATCGACATCGACAAGCTGACCGTTGAAAACGAGAAAGGCATGGCTGGTATGGTGCATGGCTTTATTCAGCAGGAGGGTCTTTACTGCGAGATAGCGGTGTCAACGGTTTGCCAGGAAGAGAGGATTCCAGACAATGAGCCGGTGGGTTGCTTTATCATCACTAAGTATTGCAGCATTCCCACAGTGCGCAAGGCCATTGAGCCTCATGCAGGAAAAATCAGGTTTGCACTTGTCTATTCCACAGCTGACGGTCTGCTGACCACCATCCCGATCAAGGGCAAGGAATTGATGGCCGATGAAACTTATTATGGAGAACAAAAACTAGAAGAACTAAAGATATGGACAAGAAGAAGAAGATGATGAACATCCTGAAAACACTACTGATAGTGTGGATGACCACCATGGTTATCCTGCCGTTGGAAGCACAGAGTGTGAAGGCCGTGCAATTCTGTGGCAACAGTGTAAATGACACGACCGGAGAGATTTCGCTGTTTCTCAAGCTGATCGATCGTGCGGGCAACCCTGTCACTGGGCTTAACGAGAGTAGTATCAAGGATTGCCTTAACGTTTTCGAAGGCAAAATGATTATTAACTGGAAAGACGCGCGTATTGAGAAGGTATTGTCAGGAAAACGCATCCCAGGGAACATGACTTTTTCGGTGCTGGTTGACCTGAATATTACGAAAGAAGGCAAACAACAAATCTATGATGCACTAAAATCATTGGTGGAGAGTGCGCCTGACAGCTGCGTTTATATCTCTTTCTTTTCTGATAAAGTCAGCAATAGTGAACTGATCACCAGTAATGACTATGCTAAAATCAAAGACAAATTCATGCAAGATGGAGGCATCAATTACTTTTACAGCGCACTATATTCCAAGATGGCGGAATTCAGTTCTGAGACGCTGAAATTTGAGAATTGGGCTAGGCTCGCCGATGGGTATCAAAAAAATCCCATTATATCCAAGAGAGCATCTGCAAACAAAGGGAAGAATATCTTGATTGTATTCACAACCAGTGGATCTGATCTGGTTACAGACAAAATCGGTTTCAACGAGGTCAGAAGTTATCAAAAAGAAGCATGTGACAACAAAGTGTTCGCTTTTTATTATGAAGAGAATGGAGATAGTAATAAAGAAGTAAATGATGTACTTTGGGCTCTTACAGAAAGTCCAGCTCTTCCTGAAAATCGCCGAGGGAAATTGTTGCCATCAGGCAACTTTGGTGAAATCATCAATACTCTTGGAGAGACCATCAGCAAGCAAATGTATGACTACGTTTTCACCTATAAAGCCCAGAAAGACTATTATGATGGTGATACCCCGTTTACAGCGAAATGGAACGACGAGGACGCAGGAGAAGCCGTCCTTCCCATCGGATCGCCTGAGAAGCCTTGGCAGCCCCATAAAAATATCACGATAAAAGACATATTAATTCAAGCGTTAGTCGCATTATTGGCAACATTGCTGACAATCGCCTTCTTTATCCTGATCATGAAGGCTCTTATCCCATGGATCAAATCCAAGACCTTTGCGGCTAAGTACTATAAGAAATATGTCCCCGAAGCTAATGTGCTGCGTAAGAGCTGCTACTATTGCAAACAGGATCTGCAACCGGGTCAGACGGTTGTTGAGAAATGCGAGCACGTCATGCACCTGCATTGCTGGAAAATCAACAATTACAAGTGTGCCGAATATGGTCAGAATTGCAACACTGGCATTCAAGAGCATGTGGAATGGAACGCGTTGTTCACCAAGCACACGTTGCGTGACTGCAAACAGACCATATCGGGTATCCTTGCTGGACTGGTCAGCTGGATCATCTATGTCCTGACTGGTAGCGGTAGTTTCATGAAATTCCTCGCCAAACCAATAGTCAATACATTCTACAAGGTTCAAGGGCAAGCGTCCAGTCTCAATAATTTGTGTGTAGAGAAGGTTGCAGCATTCCTAGCCATTGGCTTTCTGTTGGGTTTCTTCCTCTCGCTGGTGTTCAGGTATAACGATGAATATCGAACAAAGAATTGGAAAGTGTTGTTCAAGATATTCGGCTTATCGCTATTGTCAGGGCTAATCGGCATGGCAGCATTTGCCGTTGGCGGTTGCATCCTGTGCGCTTGGCTTCCCTACACACATGCGACAAATATTCCTTGGTATTGCTCGTTGCCGGCCTATGTGTTATTCTCAATTTGTACAGCATTGAGCTTGACGATTATGTCGTCTGTTCCCGTCAAGAGTGCTATGCTGGGTGGCTTATGCTCGGCGGTTATAGGATTTATTGTGTTGTATTTTGGCAGTTTCGCAAGAGACTGGGCAATGTTGCTGAATTTCATTATCTACGGTGGCGGTTTGGGTGCATCATTGGTTACTGTGCGTGCGCTTGCTGAGAAGTATTTCCTCGTTATCCAAAATGGCGTCAAGGCTGGTCAACGCATCCCCATTCACAAGTGGATGAATGCCACTGGCGGAGGAAATAAGGTTACCATTGGTATGACAGGCGACTGCGAAATCCAGATGAACTGGGAAAAGAGCAACAAGGTTGCCAAGGAACATGCGCAGCTATACATTGATCAAAGTCGCTCAATTCCCGTAATAAAGCCTTTGGCTAACGGAGTTGTGTATAACACACGCGCCGAATTACCGGTTGGCAAGCCTTCAGTTCTCACTAATGGTGACACATTTAAAATTGGTGACACCATATTTAAGTATGAAGAAACCGATTAAAATTACATAAAACAATTAAAATATGATCAAGAAATCATTATTACTCGCTTTGTGCGTAGTAGCGGCTTTGACTAGCTTTGCCCAGAGTTCAGAACCTGATTCATTTGAGGTGGGTCCTTACAATGTGGATTATTATGGGGTTGGTGACTTCAATTATCAGTTGAAAAAGGGTATTAATCTCTACGAGTTTTTCAGACTGAAAAAGGATACAGTTATCAATGTCGTTGAACCTGCGACTGAACCTGTCAAGAGCGCCTTCCAGATCGGCGTTTTCATGGCTTTGCCGCGCTATGTCGTTTTGGGTGCCTCAAATGTATTTGGCCTTGAAGGAAGTTGGAAGTTAGGCTTGAGCGAACAGGTTTATTTTAACGCCGGTTTGTCATTGGGCATCAGAATGGGTAAATTTCATCGACACACCTATGATGTGAACAAGAATGCCATGATTTATGACAATGAATTCAAAGAAACTGTTATGGAGATTGGCGTTCCCATCTCTATTGAGTTCACAAAATTGGATCGCAAGAAAGCATCATTATTTGGAAGTATTGGTGTAGTGCCGACTTTTTATTCTGGTGCTCAAGGTGAAAACGGAAACGATTACAACACGGAAGACAACGACTCCAAATCAGGTTTCTATGTGGCGCCCCGTTTGGAAATTGGTGGTTATATCCCAGTGGGCGGCAAGTTGGTAAGAATAGGAGGTTTCTACCAGAACAACCTCAACTGCACCCCAGGAGATTATGACATCTACAAGAACCGTATAGGTCGTGGTCACGTAGGAGCTAAAGCTGCACTTGTATTTTAATCAGAATGCCCGATAAAGCAAACTATGAATGGGGAGAGGGAGTTTATAACCTGCTCTCCTGGTTCAAGAAAGACAAGGTAAAGAACGCCAGAGTACTTGTTGCGGGTGCTGGTGCCTTGGGTAATGAGGTTGTGAAAAACCTCGCCCTTTTCGGCATCGGTCACATTTATGTCGTCGATTTTGACCGCATTGAGTTATCGAACCTCACCCGTTCGGTGCTATTCCGTGAAGATGATGCCTACAACCATGCCTATAAAGCGGAGGTGGTCGCCAGGCGAGCGATGGAAATTAATCCGCAGATCAAGGTGACACCGATTGTCGGCAATCTGTTCTCGGAAGTCGGGTTTGGCATTTACGGAATGGTGGATGTAGTAATCGGCTGTCTTGATAGCCGCATTGCACGTTATCAGCTGAACCGGTTATGTATGCGTGCAGGCAAGACATGGATTGACGGTAGTATTGAGAATTTGACTGGCGCACTCCGTGTATTCACACCTGGAATCAGTTGCTATGAGTGCGGTTTATCGCGAGAAGAGTTCAACATCATCATGCTCAGGACTGGCTGCGCCGATGTTGTCCGTTCACAGGCTTCTGCCGGCCGAGTTGCTACGACCCCAATAAGTGCATCCATCATTGGCGCAATGCAGGTTCAAGAGGCGATGAAGGTCATCCATTTGGATCCTGATGGCGACAATAGCCACTTCAAAACCTTGCAAGGCAAGATGTTGAGATACGAGGGAATGACTAACCGCACGAGCATTTATAGCTTTGCTTCATGGAAAAAGAATTGTCCTGCCCATGAGCAATGGCAAGATGTAGTAAACGGCGAGGGCTTATCAGCTCAACTCACAGTCAAACAAACTCTCAATAGGTTAAAAAGTCTGCTTGGCGTTAACGCACTGGAAATCAATATGCGCAACAATAAGTTTGTCGACAAGATTATCTCAGACAAACCCGAAAAAGAGTTTCAAGTGATGATTCCTGAGTCACAGCTTGATAGACACATCAGCGAAGATAAAGAATTGACAAAACTCAGTTATCGCACATTGTTCCATAAATCTTTTTTTGAGAACATCGATCAAGATTTCCCTTATCAGGATTTGACACTGCAGCAAATAGGAATTCCCCTGTTTGATGTCTTGCAGGTCTCGACTGAAAAAGGACAGTTTTTTGTTGAGCTTAGCGACGACGCAGCATTATTCCTGTAATCATGCAGTATCCTATTAATTTGCCTGATGATCTGAACGTTGAATTGTTATTCTCGTTCTATCCTAAAGGTCATTGCAAAGCATCATTCAAAGGCTTGCACAAGCGCAATGCCTACTCCGATATTTTAGATATTGAGCACGGGGATAAGGACACGTTGCTCGTGAACATTGGTCGTAATAGTCTTTACGATACACTTCCGGAATACATGTTCCATCCCATAGACCGTTTCAATGAGTTACCCAAACTAGAGGAAAAGGAACGGTTTGCCGAGGAGTATGAAAAGCAAGAAAAGGAAAAGGAAAATGCCCGCAGGTTCTTTGCACCCATTGACACACTGCTCTTCAAATTGAGGATGGACGTGCGAGAACGTCTATTGCCCTATTGCGAATCCAATAAGGCTCTTATTGACATCATTGCAGATGAAATGACACAGGAGCAAAAGGATAACAGGTTCATTCAACAGGTCATGCCATTCTTGCCCTCATGTAAAATCATTAGAGGAAACAAGACCCTAATGACATTTATGTTGAGAAAGGTTTTCATTGAAGAGGGGCTGAAAATTGATGTACACCACACCAACCTTGAATTTACAGATAGATCTCCAAGGTATGATTACACTCTTGGCTCCGCTCTGGGAGATTGTTATGTGGGTAACACATACAATGAGTCCACCTGTGTGTATGACATTCATTATTGGAGCGAAGACGAATGTAACGAGAATTTCCTCACGTTTGTGAAAGAGGTGGATCAGCTAAGACTGTTCATCCAAGATTATTTCATGTCAGTTGACGAAGTACTGATATTCAATATCAGTCATGATGCACCACCATTACGATTGAATGATGAAATAATTTTCAATTATTTGAATTATAACACCAACATATAAATTAGAACAATTATGCCGAAAAGAATACGTTGGACTAAAGGTATGAGGCTCACAGATGATGTAATGAGAGCCTCAGATCAATGCTTTATTGATTTTGCCAAAAATGCATTTATTTTGGCCTCATCTAGCCGTTTTGGCCTATTGCCAACATCAAAACCATTTGAGCTATCATTAGACATATCAAATGGCATGGTTGATGTCGTTTCATTGAGTTGTACGGCAATTACAAGCGGTGGAGACTTGATAGAGGCACATTATGACACAAAGTACAACAATTCATTTGACACTCGTATCCAAATTCCGACTGAGAATGATGTTAAGGAATACATCCTAACGATTAACGCAGAGAATGACAAATGGTCTGACACCAATAACGGATATGAGGAACAGGTTTGCTCTTTTAGGCTCATCCCAGTTAATTCGCCCATTGGCAGCAATGCAATGCCGATTGCACACATTGTTGACAGTGAATATGGCGGATGGCGTATTGATGACGTGGAATTTGCCCCTCCTTGCTTATTCGCTTCTGCTCATCCCAAGTTCAATGAATTGCTTGACGAGTTCCATTCAACACTCACTGCGATTGATCGAAAAGTAGCCAGCATATTAAAGGACGGAAACAAAAACGTGTTCATCGTGTTCTGGCCCATTATTCAACAGCTCCTAATAGAAGTTGACAAGGAACGTGATGGCATAAGCCCTATTGCTTTAATGGCAAAGGTGCAAAAGTGTGTTAGCGCTTTCTTATGCGCGTGCGACCTTGATGAAAACCTGAGCATTGAGAATGCCGAGACATTGCGGGGCTACATAATTAGACCATTCAATTATAAAGATGCTTATACTACCATCAAGGAGGGGATTGGAATCTGTTTCCGCATCAGCGAAAATATTGAGAACTTGCAAACGACACCCACACCACAACCAGCTGAGCCCGGACTGCCTGAAGCACCAACAATTGACCCGTCTCAGATGACCATCCGATGCGCCACAAGGACAGCCAAGGTTCAACTTATCAATAATGCTCCGGGAGCAACCATCTATTATACTACTGATGGAAGCGAGCCGAATGAGACTTCAAAAAAAGGATTGTCTGTCGTTCTTCAGAATGGATTCAAGAAAGAGCGTGTCAATGAACCAAACATGACAGCAACGATTAAAGCAAAAGCTGTTTTGAGTGGTACCAGTAGCCGAACAAATACGTTCCAAATCACATTGATTAAAGATATCACAATTTGGAACGGTTATGAAATCTGATTGTGGATAAGTTCATAAGCACTCCTTTGACCTTCATTGAGCGGACAAATAATGCCGTTCATCTTGAGCGTGACATAAATGATCGTATTGAGATGCTCAATAATTTGATAGAGCTCATCATTTATACACCTCGCGGAAGTTTTGACGCAGATCCAGATTTTGGCTTCGAATACTGGAATCATGAGTACTCTAACATCCATTATATGGATTTCAACAATGATAACAGCGGGACAGCCATCAGTTATAATGAAGTCACAAAAAAAGAATGCCAAGAGAGTGTTAGACACAGTTTGCTGACATACTACCCACAACTGAAGGATGTAACGGTGCTAATTGATCTTGCCATTGCAGATGCAAAAAAACAGCGCAGAAAAAAAGTCTTGTCTAAATATTCTGTTAAAGTAACCGTTAAAGGCGTGATAAGTGATGGATTGGGTACAAACCGCAATTACTCCAAAGATGTTATTTTCCTTGTGGAACCCACTGCTAAACAATTAAGATATTGACGTACCAATATGGATATCGATCTTGAAAAAAGAGTAAATCAAGCTATTGAAGAACTGAAACTGCTGTCTCCTGAACAGTTTGACTTCAATGATATGGATCCCGTTGCTCGAATGCTGTTCATTTCAATGATAAATGAAGTGCAGAAAGTCCAGGACCATGTCAATGAAGTGAGTCAGCAGATCGTAGAGAAGTTTTGTTCTGATTTTATACCCAATTATAAGGTTGGAGCAATTCCATCAATTGCTATCTTAACACCAAAGTTCAAGCCAAAAAAGGATACGGGTTCAATCCAAATCGGCAATGGCGCGGTTTTCTCATACAAGGTTGAAGGAGCAAAGAGTCATCTGAATTATGTGCCATTATTCACGACAACAGTAATTCCTCATAACGACCTGTTTGTTTTGTCGCATTCATTACTTTCACATCAAGGAGAATCAACTCTTATCAGCATGAATGCAACAAATAAGATGTGGGTGGGTATCGCATCACCGATTGAGGTTGATTCATTAACAGGATTGTCTATACTCATCAAGGGAACTCACGGAATCGCACCAAAGAAGATACTTGTGGGGGATAACACTGATTTGGAATTTGCCACAATAAGAGAGATGGAGAATCTTGAGATGGCAGAACCATTTGATGCCCAGCAATCTTCCGGACGATTCTTTTCTTGTGTCGAAGTCTGGAAAGAACGGCTACTCAATATGGAGAATGCCACATTGATATATATTACTGACAAACTCAAAGACCGTGATGTTTTCAAGCCACGTCCTTTCCCCAATAGTTTCAAACAAGAACTGGAAGATAACGTATTGAACTGCTTTACACCAAACATCATCTGGTTAAAACTGGAGTTTCCTGATGATTTGGCCATCCCCGACGATCGCGAGTTGGTAATCAATGCAGTTCCTGTTGTCAATGTCGATCAGAACACACTAACTCTTACACAGGCAACGCCGATTGCAAAGTTGCAAAAGCAGGAAGATGCATTCTTTTTAAGCATAATAGAGACAAGTGCAGGCGGAATTAAGCAGGGGTTTGGCTCATTGGGGCAGGATATTATCATTAGAGATTTTGATGCAAATCGCTATCATAATGGTGATCTGTACCGAGATGTGCGTAACCTTTATAATCGGTTTATTGATGACTATTATGCCTTTATCGAATATAATGGCATCAAGGATGGTGAAGCACTTAAACAGTTGCGCCAAACAATAAATCAGTTCGGGAAAGGTGTCGGGGAACATAATGCCAAGTTCAAATTTGACAGTGGCACCTACGTGATGAAAAATATGGACCAGGAGCAAAGTTCTTCTGCAATTAAGGTTTCTTATCTAACCACACAAGGCAAAATCGGTAATACTCCACAAGCGGGTGAGCAAATGGAGAACAAAAAACTGCCTGCTTTGGAGCAAAAAGTGGATATTGCCATTGGTGCTATGGGCGGTTGTGACAAAGCGACCCCCGATGAGCGATATGAGCTACTTCGTTACTATTCATTGACCAATGACCGCCTATATACTCAGATGGACGTTGACGCGTTCCTCAGGAAAGAAATAATGGCTGAGTTTGGCAAAGAGGAATTCCGCCGAATATTTATCAAAATGACTATCGAAGGGACTCATGGAGTCGCTTCACTGCAACGAGGTCTATACATTGATATCGAATTCAAGGACAAAAAGAATTATGACAAGGCGGTAAACGAGTCTCTCAATGTGAAACTGCTACAGAGAATCAAGAACAAATCTTGTATTGCCATGCCCATCATCATTAATCTCATTAATCTGGAACAATAACCATGGCTATTGATTATTCGCAAGGCACAATTCGCGAGCTTCAAAGAATGCTCAACGCAATCAAAGACAAAGCCCCGAGCACAACATGGGGCAGCATTAGGGTAGATGGTCTTTGGGGAACTGAGACTCTCAATGCGGTACGAAAATTCCAGGAGTACGCCCATCTCCCAATAGATGGAATTCCTGGACAGCAGACGTGGGGCGCATTGCGAAGCTATTCTTCGGCAACTTCATTCCTCAGCACAGCTCGTTCTGGATATACTTTGGCCCAGCCATCACTGAATCCCAATAATAATTCCTCAAATAATAAAACAGCACTAAGTGTTGTAAATATGGCAACTAGTTTGATGACCGATTTAATTGGCAATATGAGTGATATTGTTAATGAGATGGCAAAAGGAATCAAAGACTATAGCAAAGTTGACCCCAAAGCGCTTAAAAATAGTTACGTCCATTTTACTACCAGATGGGATTCAAGGATGAAAGATTTAAGGAGGGCTGTGCAGGGATTCATACATACTGAAGAGACTATTGCCCAGAATAAAAAAGCGCTTGCTTCGGCCAAATATCTTCAAGCCCATAGAGTCAATCAAAATTTAAGTCAAGCCCAAGCGCTGAATAAGCATTATGGCAAGATGAAACTTAATAAGAGCAATGAGATTATTCGTGAAATAAAAAAGTATGATTTTATCTCAAAAATTGATAAATATCTAAAAAGCAAGGGGATTTCAGGTGAAATCAAGCTGGATAAGCTCGGATCTGCATTTAAAGGTAAGAACTTTAAAGTCAGTGCAGGTGGAACAGCACTTCTTGTTTTTAGCCTCAAAGATGTTCTTTGGGATTTAGTGCAAATTAATAAGTGGGGAACAGATCAATGGTGGCAAGATTTGAAAAAGGATCTTTATGAATTTTTTGATGGACTTGTCATGGCTTTTGCTGCAGCTGTGATAGCACAAATCATTGCAGGTGCGATAGCTGGTATTGCAGCAATTTGCGGTTTTACGATATCGGCTGGTTGGATTGTTGTGATTGTAGCCGCCCTGGCAATTATAATCGCATCCGTTCTTATGTATTTATTGCAAACAGCTGATGTTTCATTCACAGAAACAGCAGTTCAAGGCTATCAAGAACTATACAGATTGTTCTTTTAAACCGATTAAAAACAGGAAATTACAGTCTGTACTTTTTTAATTAATTGTTCACTGGATTATGGCTTTAAATGAAAATAGCTTGTTTGATAATCGATACAGATTAGTCAAGCGATTAAGTGATGAGGGTGCAACCGCTGATGTGTGGTTGGCCATCGACACGCTCACGCTTGATAAGAAACTCAATAATGACGATAATGAAGAGACGGTTGCTGATGAGAATTCTGGCACCCGTGTTGCCATTAAGATTTACCGCCCAAAGAATGCGTTGGACGTAGAAGGTGAGTCTTTATTTGTCAAAGAATTCAAAACGGCCTACAACTGTCAACACGAGAACCTATTGACACCAACAGGATATGGCATTGCAAATGATATACCTTATCTTGTTATGCCATATTGTAGTAACGGTTCTGTTGAGAATCTTGTTGGAAAGATGACAGACGAGAAGGAGATATGGAAGTTCCTGCGACAAACGGCTTCTGGATTAGCTTTCTTGCATTCCTGCAAACCACCGATTATCCATCAAGACATCAAACCAGGCAACATCCTTATAGATGATAACGGCAATTATCGTATTACCGACTTCGGCATCAGCGTCAAGAGGGATAGCAATAGTAAAGGCTATTTGGATGATAAAGATAGCGGAACCACCGACTATATGCCACCAGAACGTTTTGAAGATAATTTAGCACCGAGACAAGAAAGCGATATATGGTCATTCGGATCAACTCTATTTGAATTAATCACTGGGAAGACCCCATTCGGTGAAGAGGGAGGAACTGCACAGTTGGCTGAGTCTGCAATGCCACAAATAGACGTTCCCTTCTCTAAAGATCTGAAGCAAATCATTTATTTGTGCATTGATGCCAACATGAGCAATCGTCCCACGGCATCATCTCTCGTTGAAATGGCCAACAGAAAACCGTTTAAGAAGAATAATCCATTGACATATATAATGATATTCTTGTTGGCCAGTATCTTAGTTGCAGGTATTATTTTAGCTTGGAAATCCGCAAAAACACCCACACCAAAAGATATTAGGGCTGCAATGTGCCATACTTGGGTTTATGACAAGATGGAAGAAAACAATCGAGAGAAAGATATATTCATAGAATCTGGAGTTTTATATACTTCTTATTGCATGAAAAACTTTAATATCAATGTGAATGATACTGGAACATATACAATAGAAAGAGGGAATCATTTTATCACGATAACAAAAGCACAACAAAAGAATGGAGAAATTGTATTAATGAAGATTGATTGGTCAATCGATACTATAACTCCCTTACAAGCGACATTTACTACCAACATGATGAATGATAGCATTGAACTTAATAACACTTTCACTTATTCGCGACAGATCTCACAATTATATGTATCGGTTCATCACGGCTTGACCCCTGAATACGAAGAACTAATCCCTACAGAAAGACAAGCTTATAAATCATATGAGGATGGAAAGATAACGGGTTACACCATCAAAGACCCCAAAATCATTACATTCAAATCTCATGATCTCAATATCGCTACAGTTAATCCAAAATCAGGTCAGATAGTCGGTATTCAGAAGGGTACTACATATATCGACGTGGTGACAACCGAAGGCACTGCTGTTGTTGAGGTCAATGTTCAATAATACAATAAGCAATTAACTTCATCTGAAATGAAAAAGCTATTGATTCTCATATCACTTGTCATGGTTGTGTTCGGCTTGAAAGCCCAATCTCGTGACGCACTTGTTAGAGCTTATATTGAGAGATACAAGGGAATGGCGATGGAACAGCAACGCAAATACGGTGTTCCAGCCACAATCACCTTGGCCCAAGGCATCGTTGAGTCAGGTTGTGGAACTAGCAGGCTAACAAGAATGTCGAACAACCATTTTGGGATAAAAGCTCACAAAGCATGGAAAGGGCCTGTATGGTACGCAAAAGATGATGACCCGGGATTAAGTCCTTTCAGAAAGTATCATTCCGATCAGGAATCCTATGAGGATCATTCCAAGTTCTTGGCAAGAGAAAACCGTGGAAGATATGGTGTATTGTTCACATACAATATTCTTGATTACCGCAGTTGGGCTTACGGACTGAAGAAGACAGGATATGCGACAGACCCAAATTATGCCCTATCTCTTATTCAATATATTGAGCGTTTCCAGCTCTATAAACTAAATGGCGGTGTTAAGTTACGGCCCAGTTCGAGGCAAAGCGTCCGTCATATCAAAGTAGTGAAAACCATTGTAATCGACATTCCTGATATGGATGTGATAGATGATTCAGAAACGACCGAAGAAGAGGTGGCTTATGAGGAGGTGATGAAATTGCCTTATGTGGACGTGATTAATGGTGTGCGTTGCAAGCGTATTTATCCTGGCGAAACATTATCTTTAATTGCGCTTGAGTACGGTCTCTCTAAATATGATTTGATTGAATATAACGAAGCCACCAACGAATCTTCATTCAAAGAGGGTGACATCATCTATCTAGCTAAAAAGAAAAATAAATACAACGATCCCGAACATGATTACATAGTCCAAGAAGGTGACACTTGGCATAGTATTTCTCAACTGTTTGGAGTCAACTTTTCCTATCTGTTAAAGAAGAATAACAGGAGCTACTCTGACAATCCAGTTGTCGGAGAGCGTCTTAAGCTTAAGTAGAACGTTTCATCATGCTTGACATTGACAAGTTTGCAGATAGTGGGCAATTGTTTGACAACCATTACCAGCTTATTCGACCACTGAATACAGAGGGCGGATCGGCTGATGTATGGCTTGCCCTGGATATATCCACTGTCAAGGATAAGGACTCTCTTGCAAGGGCGCCATATTTGGATGACTTAAGTCTTGACAGATTAGGCTTGATAGTAGCTATTAAGATTTATCGTCCCAAAAATGCGCTTGACATTGAAGGAGAACAGCGGTTTCGTGATGAGTTTATGATTGTGTTTAACTGCAATCATACTAATCTAATTCATCCTGTTCACTTCTCCATCTTTGAAGAAACCCCTTATTTGGTCGTTCCATACTGTAAACGTGGTTCATCAGAGTTGATGGTTGGTAATTTTGTCAATGAAAAAGATATTTGGAAATACATTCGCGATGTTGCTGGGGGATTGAATTATCTTCACAAATGTACTCCTCCCATTATCCACCAAGATATAAAGCCGGCAAATATTCTTATTGATGATAATGGTAATTATGCCATAACCGACTTTGGCATTAGCGCCAAGCGGCTTCGTCATACCACCAAACGAATTGATGTCATGGATGAGTTAACCGAAGAAGACACCTACGAGGAATATAGTGGAACATTTGCTTACATGGCACCCGAGCGCTTTGAGGATGGGAACTCACCTTCGGTTGAGAGTGACATCTGGGCTTTTGGTGCTACGCTGTATGAAATAATAACAGGGAAGGTTCCTTTCGGTGAGGATGGCGGCTCAGCACAAGGAGACGATAAAGTGCGATTATCTTTCAATGGCCTAAAACTTTCTGACGGTGTTAAGAAATTGGTCTGTGATTGCTTGAACAAGAATCCATTTGAGCGTCCAACTGCAGAACAATTGTTGAACGCAGCATTAGTTGAGAAATATGATGGAGAGAAGAAGCCACGTCGTAGACTAAAGTTTATTGTTTGTGTTATCAGTGTCCTTGTGGTCGCTGGACTAGTCGGATTAATTCTTGCGTTAAGAGGGGGAGAACCGGATAAAGAAGACACCACGAAAAAAACAGTTGGCATTGAGAAGGTAGCTAAGAACTCGCCTGAGGCTCTTTTTGATGAAGCTTTGGAATGGGCCGATGCTAGCACCGCAGACAGTGTGAGTGCTGGAATCAAGAAACTGGAATTCCTAGCTAACAAGAACTATGTCCCTGCTCTTTATGAACTTGCTAAAACATTTGGCGGATTGGCATCTGGCGATGAAATGGAAAGTAGGCGGAAAGGATTATTGAAAATAGAATTGGGTAATAGTTATGTTTCAGACTCTGATATTGCACAATTGATACCGAAATCGGATGAGGACAATGATAAAGCGATAAGATATTATACAAGTATAGTCGATTTGTCAAGTGACAAGTATATTGAAATAACAATCAAATCTGCTTATCGCCTGGGTAATTATTATTTCTATCTGAAAAACGATTTGGTAACCGCCTCTAACTGCTTTATGAAGGCAAAAGAGTTTGCCATCCAACATGGTGATAAAAAGATGGTGGAAAAAGCGAATGAAGGTATTATTTCATGTCAAGGTGATTGATTTGAATATGAGAATCATAAAGCGTATAGTAATATTAGTTCTTTTTGTTCTCACTTCAATCAATGGAGTCGCTCAATCGATTGTATGGAGCATGGCTCCATCTAAGTATGTTGACATCCAACGTATTGGCAGGAATTTGTTCCAAGTGATAGACCAAGATGGCAATTTGCGTGTTATCAACCCTGATGGGACTGTCGTTTTGGATACCGTTTGTGATGAGATCACACCCTTTTATCATCAATGGGCTTTAATTATCATTCATGATGGGAAGAGAAGGAAAGTCATAGGATGCCTTAATGCAGATGGCACATGTCATCTTTTTAAAGGCACTTATTATACACTGAAAGGGCTGGAATTTTATTCCGACGGTTTGCTCACAGTAGAGAACCGAAGTAAGGAAAAAGTATATATTGATTTTACTGGTCTAGAATGTATTGGCGCCAAAGAAAAATATTCACGAATTATGCCCTTTAGCGAGGGATTAGCTGTTGTGTTCAGGAAAGACGGAAGTTCTTACTTAATTGACAAAAAAGGCAAGCCAGTACCAATTATTATAAAGGGCATTAATGGCATAACCTTGACCCATGCGTTCAATCCCTATCAAGGAACAGCCCTTGTATGGGATGATTACGGTAATTATTTTTACTATAACGTTAAGGATAAGACTGTGTCTAGAACCGAAAAGCCTGCTGATAACATCACATATGATTATCTGTTCCGTTACTCTAGTGAAGGCATCACGCCACAATATGATGAAGCATATACCGGCCACGGAGATAGCAATGTTGAAGCTATAGTTCGGGACGGGAAATACGGGTATGCTTCCACTCCTGACAACAAATTACTGCTTCCATGCCAACTTGCCGATGCGAGTCCTTTTATAGATGGTTATGCCATAGTGAGGATGGCGGATAAGAAGTGTGGTATCCTCAAATGCGATTATAGTTTAGCCGAAACGTATGATATTTGCCCTGTTGAAAAAGATGTTTGTTTTTCCCCTGATGAAACTGTGGTGTGCGAGTTTAAGGTCAAAGTGCCTGAATCGTTAGTGGGTCATGATATCATTGTGGCAGTTAAAGGGATCGATGACGTCATCAGCAGAGGAGGAGGTATTTATGCTTTCTCTTACAAACCAATATCAACAAATCAAACATTTGAAGTTTCAGTTCTTTCAGAAGGTCTTGAGCTTCTTACTGCCAATATGGATTTTAGTTTTAAGAAGATTGCTGGAAAATCCAAAGCAAATCTTGGATTACAGAACATGCCAGAAGAATCGTCAAAACAACAATCTGATAAAAAGAAACAGGGTGGGACTAAGAAGCAGGACGTGAAGAAAGAGCAGAAGAAAGAGCAGAAGAAAGAGCAGAAGAAAGAGCAGAAGAAAGAACAGAAGAAAGAACAGAAGAAAGAACAGAAATCCAACAAAAAACGTCCTGAAATTATCTGATACAAGCTAATTTATCATTATTCTAAATAATCAATTGTTATGAAACGTTTTTTAATATCAGTAATTGCCGTTGTATGTAGCCTAACGGGATTTGCTCAAATCGATGACGAAATTGATGTGGGAATTTCCGAAAAGGTGTACAATCATGCCATCATGGTAGGTCCAACGGCTGGTGTGACTATGACTATGACATCCGGACAGCCCCCAAAGTATGACCTGTTCGACGGCTCTGGCATCGGCTTCTCTGGCGGCTTGGCTGCTAGGATGCGATTTGGTCGAGGCACCCGTAATTCTCAAGAGGGTACCGGTATGTTTGCTGCGGGTCTTGAGGTGAAGTATACTTTGAATAATGCCAAGACAAAAGGAGAAGATAACCTTACGCTGGGTTATCTTGACATTCCTGTCCTGCTTCAGTTCTATCCGTTAGCCGGTTCTACGACAGCCAATGGTCTATTCCTTGAAGCGGGACCTGATTTTGCACTGCTGATGACCAAGAGCCCTGACAAACTGAATTTACCATTGAACCAACCCTACCCAGGAATTCAGGCAGTCGAATATGCTACTAGCGACCTCACAGGCGGTGACCTTCGCATTGCTGTGGGACTAGGCTATAACCTGAGTTTCTCCAAGATGGACTTGGGAATCCACGCTCGTCACTATTTAGGAATGAGTGAGCTGTCCAAGAATATCCTACCCACAAAACTTAATACTATTGAACTTTCATTGTCATTGATGTTTAGGGTTGTGAAATTCTAAATCATAACAAATAAAAATTACTACAATTTATGAAAAAGATTCAATTCCTTATACTGCTCGCAGTACTGAGCATCACATCATTCACTGCTTGTGAGAACGATGAAATTGGTGTGAATGAAATTCTATCACATCGTGAGCAATACTACCCGGAAGCAATTACTTCATGGGGTGGTGGTATTGATGAAGTCAAGACCGAGATGAACAAATACAACCTTAATTATAATGATATTTTCCAAATGGACGCAGAGTACACTGATGGTCGTTCTGAAGTTAAGTGGTTTCTGTATTATTTTGGGAAGAATCCATATGACATAGAAAAGGAGATCATATATTTGTACTGTTTTGATACAGCGACAACAGGGTTGAAGGCTGTACAAATCATCCTTCATGGCATTGACATGAGTGATATAACATCTCAACTAAAGGCTCATGGATATGATTACGGAGATTATAATTCTCAGAATTATTATCACACTTTTCAAAGTAATTCGACGATTGTAAGAGTATATGTTCCCACTCAGTCATCGAAATACCATAGTTTAGTATATCAGAAACGTGGTGATAGCGATGAACTCATGCCCAAAGTATTGAACTAGTCATGTTCTAGAAGAAATATCTTAGAGTCTTGAATGTGTCTAATTACTAATAATAACTTGTTCCATAGTCGATCGGAAAGCAACTCAAGTATTTCAAATCTATATGCTTATGCTAATCGATAATCCATTACTATAGTTATAATTCTAATTATCCAATGAAGGCATCCCTCAGACAAAATAGTATTCTTGTGTTGATGTGCTTGACTTTAAGTATGCGTGCACAAAATGATGTGATTCCGCTATATGTCGGCCAATCCAAAGTGATTGAAAAAGTTGGTATAGACATCAATAATATCAAATGGGTGAAATGGACTTCTCTATCTGATAATATAAGTTGTTCGGGAAGTGGGTTCCAGGCGACAGTGATGCCTACAAATTTTTTCACAGGCTATGGCTACGTGAAATGTGAGTGGCTTTTCAATTATGGTTTTACTGGGTCTCAAACATATTCTATCAGTTGCATTGATAATCCTGTGACAGTATCCCCTACAAGCATGACACTCCAACTAAATGGGAATAACATCCAACAGTTAAATTATAGTCATGCGAATGAAACATATTCATCATATGCTATTATTTCCTATGACTGCATTCCCGTTGGCGTAGTGGAAGTATCAAATACAGGCAAGGTCAAGGCAAAGAATGTTGGTACTACCAAGGTTTATGTCCATTCTAACCTTGCAAATGATGAGAATGCACCATATTGTACCGTAACGGTGACAGGATCTACAAGTGTAATCCTGGGAGATGTCAACAATGATGGAGCCGTTAATATCGCAGATGTGACAGCCTTAATTGATATGCTTTTGCATGGCACATCTTACTATAATGCGGCTGCAGATATGAATCAAGATGGCAGCGTTAATATCGCAGACGTTACTGCTCTAATTGACTATTTACTGAATGGCGGTGGCAAAAAAGGCGATGTCAACAATGATGGGCAGGTTAATATTGCTGATGTAACTTCACTAATTGATTATCTGTTGACTGGCACAACTTCCATCAATAAACATAATGCCGATGTGAATAGTGATGGTCAGATTAATATTGCTGATGTGACTGCACTTATTGATTATCTTTTAACAGGCAACACTACTAACAAAAAGCTGAATGTCAAGATAGACAGGAATGAACAGATTGATTTTAGTGGTTTCGAAGCACTGATTTCGCTGCTTAAAAACCTTTCTGTGAATGACACATTGAAAATTGATTAATCATTCTTTCTCATTTTTTTATGATTGACATTAACGATTATACTGACGAGAAAGGGCGATTTGATGGGCGTTATCTGCTTATCAGACCACTTAGCACCGATGGTGCTACTGCTGATGTATGGTTATCATTGGATCTTAATACCGTTTCTGCAACCAATGAGCAAAAGATTGACGAGATAGCGCGTATGAGTGATGATGAAATCGAGAAACTGGGTTTGATGGTAGCCATCAAAATATATCGTCCTCAGAATGCACTCGATATTGAGGGCGAACAACGGTTCCGCGACGAGTACATGATAGTCTTCAACTGCCATCATGCAAACTTGATCCATCCGACAAACTTCTCGATCTACAGAGACACGCCCTATCTTGTCTTGCCTTATTGCAAGCGAGGCTCGTCAGAGTTGCTTATCGGCAACAAGTTTAGTGACGATGATATCTGGAAGTACATCCAAGATGTAGCCTCAGGTTTAGCCTATCTGCATGCATTGGAGCCGCCAATTGTCCATCAAGATGTAAAGCCAGCAAATGTCCTGCTCGATGACACTGGCCACTATGCGTTGACCGATTTTGGCATTAGTACACAACGTGGTGGCGTTCACGGCTATTACTTCGATGATGAGAATAGTGGCACGATGGCTTATATGGCACCAGAGCGTTTTCAGAAAGATACTGAACCGATGGCACAAAGTGACATCTGGGGCTTTGGCGCTACATTATATGAAATTCTAACAGGGAAGGTGCCCTTTGGTGAAGATGGAGGTTTGGTGCAACCCGAAGGTGATGTAACGTTTGGTTTTAAAGGCGTTCAAATCTCAGATGATATCAAGAAGTTAATATGCGCCTGTTTGAACAAGAATCCATCAGAGAGACCGACGGCGACGGAACTCGTGGACGCTGCAAATCAAAAATTATTCAGAACCACCAGGAAGTCGAGATCCTTGGGCAAAATCATTGGCATTGTTTGTACGCTTATTGCTATAGGAGTCGGGGCTTGGTATCTCTTGTCCTATCAAACGAAAGAGTCAAGACCTGAAGACCTGTTTGAGGACGCACTTGTTTGGGTTAACGCCAGTTCAATTGACAGTGTAAGAACAGG
>JAEEGL011945356.1_pt1 | contig 35231 bp, 28 predicted proteins | sample 9134231 | NCBI WGS metagenome assembly JAEEGL01 (sample SAMN16246548, study PRJNA631951) | gut metagenome | biome: gut microbiome; feature: rumen; material: fiber-attached | host: Bos | place: Iran: Karaj | collected 2018-10 | reverse complement strand
TCCCCGCAGTTCTACAAACAGATCGGCGTCGGCGTCTTCGAGCGGGTTTTTGAAATCGCCCCCGCCTACCGCGCGGAACGGCACAATACTTCCCGCCACCTGAACGAATACATCTCGCTGGATGTGGAAATGGGCTTCATCAAGGGACAGGAGGACGTGATGCTCCTCGAATCCTGCCTGCTGGAGCACATCATCCGGACGGTCGAATCCGAATGCGCCCACGAGCTCGCCTTCCTGAAGGCCGAACTGCCCAAAATGCCGCATACCATCCCCGTATTCCGGCTCTCCGAAACCCACGAAATCCTGATGCAGCACTACGCCGACAAGGTGTCTATGGACCACCGCGGCGAGCCCGACCTGGCCCCCGAAGAGGAGGTGCTGATCTGCGATTATGCCCTGAAGGAATTCGACTCCGACTTCGTCTTCATCACCCACTTCCCCAGCTCCCACCGCGCCTTCTACGCGATGGACGACCCGGAGGATCCGACCCTGACCCTCTCTTACGATCTCCTGATGCGCGGCCGCGAAATCACCTCCGGCGGCCAGCGAATCCACCGGGAGGAAGAATATGTCGAGAAGATGCTCCGGCGCGGTATGCATCCGGAGAATTTCAAATTCTACCTCGAGACCTTCCGAAACGGGATGCCGCCCCACGGCGGCTTCGCCATCGGCCTCGAGCGCATCCTTTCCGGCTTCCTCGGCATCCCCAACATCAAGGAAGTCAGTCTCTTCCCGAGAGATATCAACAGGGTCGCGCCGTAAGGACGAACAAAAAGAAAGGGCTTGCGATCCGCAAGCCCTTTCTTGTAACAGGCGAATCGCCCTACAGTTCCCACGCGAGAGCCGAGGCGCCGAGAATGGCGGCGTCATTCAGCGGGAGAGAGGAGAAGACGATTTTTACCTTGTCCTTCCAGATCTTGAGGACGTTCTCGTTCATTGCCTTGAGCATCGGCTCATAGAGGAACTCTTTGGCACGGGCGAGGCCGCCGAAGAGGACAATGGCCTCAGGGGCGCTGAATGCGATGAAATCCGCGAAGGTGCGACCCAGGAGGGTTCCTGTGTAATCAAAGAGTTTGAGGGCAATCTTGTCCCCCTTCACCGCGGCGTCGTAGATGTCCTTGGAGGACAATTTATCTTGATCGCAAAGACGGAGGAGCGAAGGCTCGTCGGTGGCGTCGAGCCACTCGCGGGCGGTACGGGCGATGCCGACAGCCGAGCAGTAGGCTTCCAGGCAACCTTTCCGGCCGCAACCACACTGGCGGCCGTCCCGGAGGATGGTGACGTGGCCAAGCTCACCGGCGAAGCCGTCGTGCCCGTAAAGCACCTTGCCATCGATGACGATGCCGCTGCCGACACCGGTACCGAGGGTGATCATAATGAAATTCTTCATTCCGCGAGCAGCACCGTAGGCCATCTCACCCACCGCAGCGGCATTGGCGTCATTGGTCAGCGAGACGGGAAGGCCGACAGCCTCCTGGAGCATCTTGGAGAAAGGAACGGCCGCGTTCGCCGCCCACGCCAGATTCGGTGCAAAAGCCACTTCTCCGGTGTAATAATTTCCGTTGGGTGCCCCCACACCGATACCGCGGATATCTTCCTCCGCCAGACCGGATTGGGTAATATTCAGTTTGATAGCCTCCGCAAGCGCCTGGATATACGCCGCCGCGTCGGATCCGAAAACATCCGAACGGATGACAGTCTGTGAAAGCACGTCTCCGCGCGCATTCACCACGCCGATCTTGGTGGTCTGGCCACCCACGTCGACACCCACTACATATTCTTTTGCCATAACGTTAATCTACTTTAATATCCTTGTTTACATTCTTCGAGCCGATGAAGGCGTAGAAAATCAGGTAGAAGAGGCAGGCGATGATGAGCCAGTAGCTCTGCAGGGAGCCGACGTGGTCGGCAAGGAGATTCTGCAGGAACGGGATAATACCACCGCCGCACACCAGCGCCATAAAGATACCGGAAGCCGCAGCCGTGTATTTGCCGAGGCCCTCAACGGCGAGGTTGAAGATGGCGCCCCACATAATCGAGGTGCAGAAGCCGCAGAGAATCATCAGACCGAGCGCGAGCGGAATCTTGGAATCCTTGATGGTAACCGCAACGGACTCCGGGATGAAGATCGCCGCGATAAGGAGCGCAATGGCCACCGCCGACATTACGCCGAGCATCATCTTGCTGCTCACCTTGGAGCCGACCGAAGCACCGACGAGACGGCCGATCAACATACAGAGCCAGTAGCCGCCGATCATCGTACCGGCGAGGGCCGGTCCAACCCATTCGAGGGCGGAATAGTGAATGTTGGCCGTATTGGGGATACCCACCTCGATGCCGACATAGAAGAAAATGGCAATGGCACCGAAGATGAAATGACGGAAGGAAAGCGGGCTGTGCGGATCCTTGGCCACCTGGCCAGAAAGCCGTGCCGCCTTCTCTTCAGCGCTCTCCATATGCGGTTCAGGAATTTTAGAGAACCAGATCACGACAAAGGCCAGGGCGAAGATCGCCATCGCGATGATCATAACGGGAGCCGCCTTGGAGACCGTGGCGTCCTGGATGCTGCCACCAACGAGCCAGCCGACGAAGATCGGGGCGATCGTACCGCCGATGGAATTGCAGGAGCCGCCCCACTGGATAAGCTGGTTGCCCTTGTTGCCGCCGCCACCGAGGGTGTTGAGCATCGGATTGACAACGATGTTGAGCATACACATAGAGAAGCCCGCCACAAAAGCGCCGGTCACATAAACCGCAAAGCTCTCTACATAGCCCGAGAGGAACTGGATCGCAACGCCGATCAAGCCTACCGTCACAGCCGTAAGTGCCGTGAACTTATAGCCCTTGCGCTTGAGGATGATACCGGCCGGGATGCCCATACAGGCATACGCGATGAAGTTGGCGAGGGTACCCAGCTGCGAGAGCGCCTTGGAAGCGCCGAACTGGTTGGTCACGATCACGCCCATCGAACCCGCGAGGTTCGTCACGAACGCAATCATAAAGAAGAGGGCGAACATCACGATAATGGCCGCGGTGTTGCCTTGCTGTTTGGTTGAAGTTGCCATTTTGTATTACTTTTATAGATCTACAGCGAATTGATATTCTTCTCATTGAGGAGTTGCTTACCCTCTGCGGTGTAAGCGTATGCAATGCGGTCGGCATAATGCTCCTCGACCTTGCGGCGGACCATCTTCATCGTAGAGTTCAGCATCTGGTTGGCGATGGTGAACGGCTCGTCGCAGACGATAATCGCTCCGGGAAGCCAGCGCTCCGGGAAGAGGCCGTAGTGGGCGCCGCCCTTGCGGTAAGAGTCGACTTCCGACTGGATCTTCTTGAGCATCGCTTCCTTCCCTTCGCGCGAAGCCGGATCAAGTCCGAGCGATTTGGCGTATTCTTTCAGGGCATCCTTCTCCGGCACAATCATCACAATCGTGTAGGGGCACTGGTTGTTGTGCAGGACGGCCGCATTGACGTATTTGGACACCTCGGGAAGGCTGTCTTCAAACCCTTCGGGGGAATATTTCTCGCCGTCAGCACCAATCAGGAGGGATTTGAAGCGGCCAACCACATATAGGAACTCGTGGTCGAAGGGGCAGATGTAGCCCATATCGCCCGTATGGAGCCAGCCGTCGACGATGGTCTCGGCGGTGGACTTGGGATTTTTCCAATAACCGGCCATTACGTTCTCGCCGCGGATGACGATCTCGCCCTTCTGCCCAATCGGCACTTCCTTGCCGTTGTCGTCGCAAATCTTAAGGTCGAGCGGCTTGACGATGCGGCCCGAGGAGCCGAAGATGGCGTGTCCGGTGGAATTGGAACAGATGATCGGCGTCGCCTCGGAAAGGCCATAGCCCTGAAACATCGGAACGCCGATGGCGCAGAAGTAGCGCTGGAGTTCGATGTCGAGGAGGGCGCCGCCGCCCACGAAGAACTGCATCCGGCCACCGAAGGCAGACTGGCGGATCTTCTTGAAGATCAGCTTATCGAAGAGCCACATCAGGGGCTTGCGCCACCAGTTGAGGAAGCCACCTCGGTTGTAGTACTCTTTGTTGTACGCAATCGCGTTCTTAAGGGCGAAATCGTACATTTTCTGGACTTTGGGCCCCTGAGCCTTGATGCCCGCCTCGATGTTCTTCTTGAAGTTGCGGGCGAGGGCGGGAACCGACAGGATATTGTGAGGGCGGACTTCCCGAAGAGCCGTAGGGATATTCTTGAGGGTTGCCAGCGCATTCTTGCCGATCGGTACGGTGGCGATGCTGCCACCATAATACATCATCGTATACATACCGGCGACGTGCGCAAAGCAATGGTCGAGCGGCAGGATGATGAGCATCACATAGCCGCGCTCGGTAAAGATGACGGAAGCGCCCTGCTCGACGTTGGCCGTGTAGTTGCGGTGCGTGAGGAGGATGCCCTTCGGATCGGCCGTGGTGCCGGAAGTATAGCTGATATTGGCGTAATCGTCGGGACCGATGCTGCTGTAGCGGGCCTTGAATTCGTCAAAACGGGTCTTGAGGAATTCTTCACCCAGTTTTGCCACCTCGGAAATCCGCATTTCATTCTCATTCAGGCTCTCGAGGTCAAAGGCCGTATCGTCGAAGATGATGATTTTCCTGACGGCCGGGCATTCCGATATGATCTCGCGGATCTTGGGAAGCTGATTGGCGGAGACCAGGATCCACTGGGAATCGGAATGGTTGATGCGGAAGATGAGATCCTGCCCGTGGCCGAGATTGACCGAGAGCGGAACATCGACGGCACCGGCGTAGAGAGCGCCCATTTCAGCCAGGATCCACATACTGCGACTCTCGCTGAGGAGTGCGATCTTATCGCCTTTCTCCAGGCCGAGAGACATCAGGCCCGCGCCGATTTTATAGGCTATTTCACGCGTCTCGGTATAGCTGATTTCCTTCCAGACGCCGTCTATTTTTTCACGAAGATAAGTTTCATCTGCATACTTGTGGGTATGCCTTTCAATAAAATCAATAAGGGTTATTCGTTCAGACATAATATAGGTTATGTGGTTTTATTCAGAGGGAAAGAGGCCGAAAAGCTCGGCGTCAATCTTGTTGGTGATGTACTGGAAATCCTCCGGGCGGTTCTCAAATTTGATGTTGTCGACATCGATGATCAAAAGACGGTGCTTGTAGTCCTTGATCCAGGTCTCATAGCGCTCGTTGAGACCGGTGATGTAGTCGATGCGGATGGATTTTTCGTATTCGCGGCCGCGTTTCTGGATCTGGGCGATGAGGTTGGGAATGCTCGAACGCAGGTAGATCATCAGGTCGGGGGCCTTCACCAGCGACATCATCAGGTCGAAGAGGTCGCTGTAATTCTCGAAGTCGCGGGTAGACATCAGACCCATCGCATGGAGGTTCGGAGCAAAGATGCGGGCATCCTCGTAAATGGTCCGGTCCTGGATGATGACGTCGTCCTGACGGGAAATGTCCACGACGTCTTTGAACCGCTTGTTGAGGAAGTAGACCTGGAGGTTGAACGACCAGCGCTCCATATCCTCATAGAAATCAGCCAGATAGGGGTTAAAGTCGACGGATTCGAATTTGGGAGTCCAGCCATAGTGGGCGGCCAGCATCTTGGTCAGCGTCGTCTTACCGCTGCCGATATTCCCTGCTACTGCGATATGCATAAAATCAAATTTTTAGTTTCAAACCATTCGCCTCATAAAGGCGTAGCTTACAAATATAAATAAAAATGTTATTCAACCGTCTGCTTTTCTCGAAACTTGTCACTTTTCCTCCTAAAACAAACCGTACAGTTCTGCGTCGATTTTGTCGGTGATGAAGGAGAAGTCTTCCGGGCGGTTCTGGAAGTCGAGGTCGTCGCCGGGAATAATGAGGAGGCGGCCCTTGTACTCCGAGATCCACTTCTCGTAGCGCTCGTTCAGGCCCGTGAGATACTCGATGCTGATGGACTGCTCGTAGTCGCGCCCGCGCTTCTGGATCTGCGATACCAGATGCGGAATCGAACTGCGGAGGTAGATCAGCAGATCCGGCGCCTTGGCGGTCGACATCATCACGTGGAAAAGCTGCATATACGTTTCAAAATCGCGCTTGGAAAGGTTACCCATCGCATAGTTGTTCGCCACGAAGATGTAGACACCCTCGAACAGGGTGCGGTCCTGGATGATGACATCTTTGGAAGAACCGATCTCCAGCACGTCCTGGAACCGCTGCGCCAGGAAGTAAACTTCCAGGTTGAACGACCAGCGGGGAATGTCCTTGTAATAGTCCTCAAGATAGGGATTGTAGGTGACGGACTCGAACTTGGGGGTCCATCCGTAGTGCTCGGCCAGCATCCGCGTAAGCGTGGTCTTTCCGCAGCCGATATTTCCGGCGATTCCGATATGCATAAGGCGTGATATTTCTACAAATTTAACATTTTTTTTGATACTTCCGTCATCCCTGACCATCTATTCCGTCATTCCGAACTTGTTTCGGAATCTTTTTACTATCTTTGCCTTGTATGGTAAACTACAAAATTTTTCATTTCAATATGTACGCCGCGGCCTGCACGGTGATTTGGGGCAACGACAAGCGGTGCGCCATCGTTGATCCCTGCTGCCAGAGCGATGCGGAGAAGGAGGAACTGGGCGGATTCCTCGCCCGGGAAGGGCTTACGCCGAAGGCGATTCTGCTAACGCACGGGCATCCGGACCATATTTGTTATGTCCGGGAAATGCAGGCATTGTACAACATTCCCGCATACCTCAGTCCGGCGGACAAGGCGATGCTCTCCCTATTTCAACTTTTCGGGAAGATTATCAAGATGGAGCCCGACATTGCCTTCACCACGACGGATGCGACCGACGGAATGGAAATCCGTATCGGAGAAAATCTCCGCTTCAAGGTCATCGCCACGCCGGGTCACACCCCGGGCGGCACCTGCTATTACAGCGAAGAAGGCCCCCTCCTTCTCTCGGGCGACACGCTCTTTGCCGGAAGCGTCGGCCGGACCGACTTCAATGGCAGCGACTACGATGCCCTCATCAGGAGCATCGAGCAGCGGCTCGTCCCGCTTCCCGGCGACACCTTCGTCATCCCGGGTCACGGCCCCACCACCACCATCGCTGTCGAGCGCACCACCAACCCCTACATTGTAAATTTTAATGAGCCCTAACCACCGTCATTCCGGACGGTTGGTGAACTTGTCGAACCATGTTCCGGAATCTTTTCCAAAAAAATTACTATATTTACATTCCAAACCGAAACAACCAAATTCATTTCAATATGAAACTTTCTAAACTTACCCTCATCGCCGCGGCCCTCGTGCCGGCGGCCCTTCTGTCCTCCTGCGGTCCCAAGCAGCTCACCGACAAGGACATCCTCACCCTCATCTACAACCAGGCTGGCGGAGAGCAGTGGAGTGACAGCAGCAAGGAAGGCTGGCTCACCGAAGAGAACATCGCCGACTGGCACAACGTCAAAGTCAACGACGAAGGCCGTGTCACCTCCCTGAAACTTTATGGCTGCAAAGGTGTCATCCCGGCCGAAATCGGCGGTCTCACCGAGCTCGAAACGCTCTACATCTCGATGGACAACAGCGAAGATGACGGCGACCCCATCAATCCGCTTCCTTCCTCCATCGGCAAGCTGGAGAAGCTCACCGACCTGTCCCTCAATGTCAAGGTCCCCTGCGAGGTTCCCCCGCTCGACAAGATGCCCGACCTGACCGAGCTCTTCCTCCGTTTCGACGGTGCTCCCTATCCTGCCGAAATTGCGAGCCGCAACCTCGAGGACCTCTCCCTCAACGGCTTCGTCGGCGCAATTCCCGCCTGGGTTTACGAGATGGCCTGGCTGAAGGAGCTCTCCATCAATCCCGACAAACTTGAGAGCGGCATCGCTCCCGAGATCGGCAACCTGACCAGCCTCGAGCGCCTCAACGTCGACTTCTCGCAGTTCATCGGCTCGGTGGACGTCCCCGACAGCGACCTTCCCACCGAGGCCATCTTCGACAACCTCAAGAACCTCAAGTACCTCTTCCTCCGCGGCGCTTCCACCAGCGGCACCCTGCCCCCCTCCATCGGTGATATGCCGGAACTCAAGACCATGATCCTCTGCAACCTCGGCCTCACCGGCGAGCTTCCCGCGGAACTTGGCAACCTTCCGAAGATCGAGACCCTCGAAATCTACCGCAACGAACTCACCGGAGAGATTCCTGCCGAACTCTTCAACGCCACGACCCTCAAGCAAGTCTGGTTCCAGCACAACCACCTGAGCGGACCGCTCCCGAAAGAGGTCGGCAACCTCGTCAACCTCGAGAGCCTCGACCTCTCCTACAACGAGCTCTCCGGCCCGATTCCTGCGGAGCTTGGCAAGTGCACCAAACTTGGCAAAGGCGTCTTCAACGACTTCTCGCACAACCAGTTCGACGCGGAGATCCCCGCTGCCGTCCAGGCTCTGGAGAATTTCTCGAAGATCACGTTCTAAGGCTCCCTTCCAGGGAACAAAAAGGTCCGTGCCCACCGCACGGACTTTTTTTGTCACCCCTTTCGGCGGGATGATGAAAAGACGCCGGATTTTTCGTAAATTTGCAGTCTTCCTATGAAGCCGAAGCAGTACATATCCATCCACGGAGCGAGGGCCAATAACCTTGCCGGTATCTCCGTGGATATTCCCCGCGATGCGTTTGTCGTCGTGACGGGGCTGAGCGGGAGCGGGAAGTCTTCGCTGGCGTTCGATACCCTTTATGCGGAGGGGCAGCGGCGCTATATGGATACGCTGTCGACGTACGCCAAGCATTTTATGGGCATCCTTGAGAAGCCCGAAGTGGATGAGATCACGGGGCTGAGCCCGATTATCGCCATCGAGCAGAAGACTACCGGCAGCAATCCCCGCTCCACGGTGGGCACCATCACGGAGATCTATGACTTTCTCCGCCTGCTGTACGCCAAAGGGTCGCGGGCATTTTCTCCCATCACGGGAAAGGAGATGGTGCGCTATACGGATGCGCAGATTGTCGACCTGATAATGACGGCCTACGAAGGGCGCAAGTGCATCCTGCTCGCCCCGCTGGTGAGGGGCCGGAAGGGCCATTACCGCGAGCTGATGGAGTCGCTCCGCCGGCGCGGTTATACGGAAGTCCGAGTGGACGGGGAAATCTTCTCTCTCGCAGATATCGAGACCCTGGACCGCTACAAGCCCCATTTCATCGAACTTGTCGTCGACAAACTCCGCCCGGAGGCGGGCGATGAGAAACGGGTGCGGGACAGCGTCGTGACGGCTATCGGGGCCGGCAAGGGGTCTGTTGCCGTCCTCGATATGGAGACTGGCGAGCTCCGCCATTTCTCCAAACACCTGGTCGATCCCGAGAGCGGCATTTCCCTTCAGGAGCCGCAGCCGCATACCTTCTCCTTCAATTCCCCGCAGGGATACTGCCCGCACTGCAAAGGCCTTGGCACCATTGTCGACGTCAACATAGATACCATCATTCCCGACCGGGAAAAATCCATCGCGGACGGAGGCATAGTCCCACTTGGAAAGGTCCGGGAGAACCGCAAATTCGACGTCATCCGCTCTATCGCGCGGAAATACAATTTTTCGCTGTACGATCCCATCGCCGCCCTGCCGGACGAAGCCGTCACCCTGCTGGTTTACGGTTCCGACGAACTTTTCCGGGTGGGTGACGGCGCCCTTTCGGAAATGGAATCCTGGGGTGGCGTCGTAGATGACATCGAGGACCGGATCACCTGCCCGGACTGCGGCGGGACACGACTGAGCAAGGAGTCCCAGTGCTTCCGGATCGACGGCAAGACCATCTCGGAGGTGTCTTCCTACGAGATGACAGATCTCTATGCGTGGCTCCAGACGCTGCCGGATCAATTCACCGCCCGGGAAGGAGCGATCGCACGGGATATCCTCAAGGAACTCCTCGACCGGGTGCGCTTCCTGCTGGATGTGGGTCTGGATTACCTGTCCCTCGACCGGGCGACCGCCTCGCTTTCCGGCGGAGAATCACAGCGTATCCGCCTGGCCACGCAGATTGGTTCCAAGCTCGTCAACGTGCTATACATTCTGGATGAACCCTCCATCGGCCTGCACCAGCGGGACAACCGCAAGCTCATCGCCTCCCTCAAGCACCTTCGCGACGAGGGCAACTCGGTGATGGTCGTGGAGCACGATGCCGAGACGATGCTCAGCGCCGACTGGTTGGTGGACGTGGGCCCGGGAGCGGGGGAGGAAGGCGGCAAAATCTGCCTCAGTGCTCCGCTCGACTATCTGTTACACGGGGTTAAACCTTCCGCAGAGGTACTTAAGCACTGCATTACGGGGCCCTCTCTGACGCTGGATTACCTCAACGGGAAGGAGCAGATTCCTGTTCCGGAAGGGCGCCGTCCCGGAAACGGTCTTTCGCTGCGGCTCTACGGAGCCACGGGCAATAATTTAAAAGATATTGACGTCTCCTTCCCGCTCGGCTGCTTTATCGGCGTGGCCGGTCTCAGCGGTAGCGGAAAGTCTTCGCTCGTGAACGAAACCCTGATGCCGATCCTTAAGAATAAATTCTACCGGGCCAGGATCAAGCCGCTGTCTTACAAAGGAATTGAAGGCATTGAGCATATTGATAAGCTCATCGAGATCGACCAGTCGCCCATTGGGCGCACGCCGCGAAGCAATCCGGCGACCTTCACGGGTGTCTTCAACGATATCCGCGCCCTGTTCGAGGATACGCCGGACGCCAAAGTGCGGGGCTTCAAGGCCGGCCGATTCAGTTTCAACGTTCCCGGCGGCCGCTGCGAGGAGTGCAAGGGAGCGGGGATCAAGGTGATCGAGATGAATTTCCTCCCTTCGGTGAATGTGGTCTGCGAGCAGTGCCGTGGCCAGCGCTACAAGGAGGATACCCTCGCGGTCAAATACAAGGGCAAGAATATCAACGACGTACTGGAAATGCCGATCAGTGAGGCCTACGAATTCTTCCGGCCGATCCCGAAGATCGCTGCCAAACTGAAGGCGATGGTGGACGTCGGCCTTGGTTATGTCCACCTCGGCCAGAGCGCCGTAACCCTATCGGGCGGTGAATCCCAGCGGATGAAACTCGCCGCCGAGCTCTCCCGCCCCGGGACCGGCAACACCCTTTACATCCTCGACGAGCCCACGACCGGCCTTCACAGCGCTGACATCAAAGTGCTCCTCGACGTGCTTCAGCGCCTGGTGGATCAGGGCAACACGGTCATCATCATCGAGCACAATCTCGATATCCTCAAGAGTGTCGATTATCTCTTCGATATGGGCCCCGAAGGCGGTGCAAAAGGCGGATATATCGTTGCCCAAGGCACGCCGGAGCAACTTGCCGCCGATCCGGCCTCCGTCACCGGGCCGTTCCTGCGCAGTGTCCTGCCGGTGGAGGATGATTTGTTGGATCGGGCGCTGTAATCGTCCGCCTTGTCTGAAATGCTGACCTCATTGGTCGGGCAGGGCATATCGTAACATAATGTGTCAGATTTTCCACAAAGTTATGCAACATTCGCGGATTTTTTCGCATCTTTAGGAAAAATTTAGAAATGATGAGAACGAAATGGTTTTTTGTATACATCGGAGTGGGCGTCGCGTTTGCGGCGGTCTCGCTCTGGGTTTTCCTTTCGGGCGGGAGAAACGCCCGCGCCATCCGCACCAAATATAAACTTGGCGGCGTCCTGTTGATGTCCTGGGCGATGCTTTCGGCCTCGACCTGTCACGGCCCCGGTCCGTTTGTCACCTGCTACGAGCCGGTTGTCCAGTGCTATGATGTCGCGATAATGGAAGATAATGTAGAACTTTCCATCAAGGAGAAAGAAGGAACCGAACTGCAAAACGGGGATATCCTGCAGGTCCGGATCCTTCAGCCGACGGCATCCCGGTATATCGGCAGGATCAAGTCCGAAGGGGATCAGCCGAAGGTCCTTCTGGAAGCCACGTTCGACGTGCCGGAGAACTCTTCAAACTCGGTGGAATGGGAGTGGGCCATTAAGAACGTCAACTACAAGGGAGAAGTAATGATTGAATTCTATTCTTCCGGCGTGGATGCCGATGGCAACAAGGTCGAGCAGCAGATCAGCGGCCAGAGTTTCACCCTTAAATGAAGCCCTCCATCCACATAGGCAACATCGTCTACGAACTGACAGAAGCCTGCAACCAGTGTTGCAGGTTCTGTTATAATTACTGGCGGGACGGGAGCACACCGCTGCCGCCACCCGCCCCTCGCCTCGTCCGCAAGACACTCCGGAAACTGCTCTCCCAGGCATCTGTCAGCACGATTTCCTTCTCCGGCGGCGAGCCGATGCTGCTTCACAACATTCACGACCTGGCTATGCTGGCCCGCTTCAAGGGCAGCAATGTCAATGTCCTGACTAACGGTGGCCTTCTGACGGACGATGCTGTCACCAACTTCAAAAATATTGGCGTCGGTGCCGTACAGATTCCGCTTTTGAGCGCAGATCCGGCCATCCACGACTTCCTGACACAGGTGCCCGGATCCTGGGAGAAGGCCGTCGCCGCTACCCGGCGGGCCGTGGCTGCATTCGGGAAAGGCGTCTATACGGTGCTCGTCATTACGAAAGTCAATGCTCCGGGAGTTCCGGAGACCCTGCGGCTCCTTGGCGATCTTGGCGTCAAAGGCGTGATGGTCAATCGATTCAATATCGGTGGAATGGGCTTGAAACACTGCCAGGAATTGTTGCTGGATCCTGCGACGCTTCGGAAAGCCTTTGCCGACGTGGAAGCTTTTGCGGCCGGCCACCCCGACATCCGCTTCGTCAGCGGTGTCTGTACGCCTATTTGCGTGATGGATTCCGCTCCCTATCCGCACATTCAGTTCACCTACTGCACAACAGATTTCACCCGCCGTCCCGTGACGGTAAACTACAAGGGCGACGTGCGCTTCTGCAACCATTCGCCCTATATTCTGGGGAATATTTACGACAAGCCTGTCGGGGAAATCCTGAAGGATCCGGACGTCATCGCCCGCTACGCCGCCGTACCCGACCGCTGCCGCGACTGCGCCCTCCTGTCCAAGTGCAACGGGGGCTGCCGCGCCGCCTCGGAGCAGGTCTACGGAACCTTCGCCGAAGCCGATCCGCTGCTCGTCGAAGCCTAACTCGACAGGGACTTCCGGAAGTCTACAACGTCTGGCCGCCGATGAATTCGCGCATGATGGAGGTCGGGGGGATGGCCGCGATCTCGGAGGGCTGAAGCGGAACGATGTATTCCAGGAATTTCAGCAGACGGACCGCCTCGGTGTAGGCCGGAGAGGACGGAAGAATCCGCCGCAGGAGCGGCTCTGCGTAGTATTTCAGCAGCGGGAACTCATAGATGAGCGCCGTGTTCATCAGCACGGAGGCATTCTCCTGGAACGGGAAGATGTACTTGTTTTCCCCTCGGCGGACACTGTGCCAGCGGGTGATGGTCCCTTCCGGCGTAATGCCCCTGACGCGGTTGTCGCGGACAATCCGCCGGAGCAGGCGGTTGTCGGAGGTAGACATACAATTGTTTTCGTCCAGGTTGAATGAAGTGAGGCAGGAGGCATAGATCCGGTAGATCCGGGAATTGTCCACCGAAGGCACCATCGCGGGATCCAGGGCGTGAATGCCCTCCATAATCAGGATGTCCTTTTCCTCCAGACGGAGCCGATTGCCTTCGAAGCGCTTCATCCCGGCCGGGAAATCAAACCGGGGAATTTCCACTTCCTCTCCCGCAAGCAACGCATTGAGGTGGTCACCGAGCAGGGCGAGATCCATCGCCTCCAGGCACTCGAAGTCGAGATTGCCGTCGGAATCACGGGGCGTCCGGTCGCGGTCGACGAAATAATTGTCGAGTTCCACGACTTTGGGCCGAAGCCCCAGCACGCGGCACTGCTGGGCAATCCGGAGCGAAGAGGATGTCTTGCCGCTGGAGGAAGGTCCGGCGATAAAGACAATCTTAATCTGCTGCCCGGCTCGTTTAATGGCGTCCGCGATCTCGGCATAGCGCCGCTCCTGGCGGGCCTCTTCGGTATTGATAACCTCAACGGCCCGGCCGTCGTAAATCGCCTTGTTTAAACTGCCGACCCCGTCGATCCGGGTGATCCGGCACCAGTCGGAATACTCCTTGAGCGCGGCGCCGAGGCGCGACTGCTCCGTCAGCGGAACGACCTGCGTAATATCCGCCTCGGAAGGCGGCTGGAGGCAGAATCCCACCCCTACCTTCACGAGGCCGAACACGGGCAGGCAGCCGGACGAAAGCACGAGCGGACCGTGGAAGGTGTCCGCCATTTCGCCCAGATAGTAAACGCTGCAGAAATACCGGCCGAGGGACTTCTGCAATTCAACCTTGAGCGGCTGGCCGTTCTTGCGGAAAATATCCAGCGCATCGTCCAGATGAACCTTCTTACGGGAGAAGGGCTGGTTATCCGAGACGATGGCCCGCATCCGCTTCAGAAGGACATCAATATCCTCCTGCGTCGTGGGATAGGGAATGGTCACGCCGTTCTCGTCCCGCTCCTTCTCCACAATTTCACAGTACAGACCGCTCGGAAGGGCGTGCTCCACCATCAGCACCTTGCCCGGGAAAAGTTCCCGGACCGCTTTCTGCAGGACGAACTGCAGGGAACGGATATAGGTGCGCCGCCCGTCGTCGTGGTTGTAGCCGATGAAAGTCACTTCGTGCGGCCAGAGAATCGGGGTATCAAGCCCCTTGAGCTTGTGGTCGACCAGCGCGGCCAGGACGGGATATTCCGCCCCGGTCTTGGGATCGCGGACAATCCGGCAGATCATCCGGGACACCTCCCCCAGCGTAGCGCCGTAGGGGATTTCATAGTCCTTGCCGTCGTTGGTGAGGTGTATGGTAATCTTTTCCATAGCTATTTGATTTCCCGAAGTGAGATGGCAAAGCCGCCGCCCCGTGCTATGCGCAATGAGATTTCTGTCGAGGAGTCCACGACCTGGCGGGTGATTGAATAGGCTTGTGGAGCCGTCTCGCAATCGGCCTCCGGTGCATCCGCGTAGATGGTCGCCTCATACTGGAGTCCGCTCTGGAGAAAATCGAGCCGGAAGGAGGCCGTCTGCTCCCCGGGACCGCCGACACCGCCGACATACCATACATCCCGCGCCTGGGCGCCTTTCAGCGACTGGGCATCCTTCGGAAGGGCATACACGAAACGGGCCGCGCCGGAAATCACATTCTTGCGGCCATCCGGAAGAGAAGCAAGCGACTCGGCCGAAGCGTTCAGGGTCGACAGCTTCGGATGACGGGCCGTCACGATCAGTTTCCCGGGCTCAGCCAGCAGGTACACGCTCTTGTCCCAGTCCACAGCCACGTCTTCGATAAACTGGAAGGCATCCGGGAAGCGGGCATAATTCTCCGGCAGGTCGGCCGCCATCTGGAGCGGCGAGTAGAAGGTCACATACAGGCCCAACTGGTTGCAGATGGTATGGAACATCCTCCCTTCTTGTCCCGGAGCCGTGACGGACATATCCGTCTCAAAAATACCGGGTGTGTAGTCCATCGGACCGCCCTGGAGCCGCGTAAACGGCAGGATGGTGGTATGGCCGGGGCGAATCCCGCCGCGGAATTCGGTGCCCATCGCGGATTCGTTGCCGATCATATTGGGCCAGGTGCGGCAGAGGCCGGTCGGCCGGACTGCCTCGTGAGCATTTACCATAATATGATGCTTCGCTGCCTCGGTAATTGCATAGTGGTAATGATTGATGATCGGCTGGCTATAATGGTATTCCCCGTACGGGATGATAGCGCCCACATAGCCGCTTTTTACGGCATCGTAGCCGTACTTGTTCATCAACGTATAAGCCTGCTCCATCCACCGCTCGTAATTGGAGCAGGAGGAGGAACTCTCGTGGTGCATAATCAGACGGATCCCCTTGCTGTGCGCGTAGGCGTTCAGCGCCGGGAGATCGAAGTCGGGATACGGGGTAATGAAATCGAAGACAAAGTCCTTCTGGTTGCCATACCAGTCCTCCCATCCTTCGTTCCAACCCTCGATGAGGAGGGCGTCGAAGTGGTGCTCGGCCGCAAAGTCGATGTAACGGCGGACATTCTCGTTATTGGCGCCGTGCTTCCCGTGCGGGGTGAGCTTGCGGTAATCGGTCTGGCCGAGCTGGACGGAGGGCAGATCCCAGGAATAAGACCACTGCGTTTTGCCGGTGATCATCTCCCACCAGACGCCCATATACTTGACCGGGTGGATCCAGCTCACATCCTCCAGGGCACAGGGCTCATTGAGATTCAGGGTCAGCCGCGAGGCAAGCACTTCCGTGGCGCTTCCACAGACCATCACTGTCCGCCAGGGCGTCTTGCAGGGTGCCTGAAGGCGGCCTTTAACGCCCTGTGCATCCGGCGTCAGATGGATTTGGAAAACCATTTTCCGGTCATCCAGATTGAGGTTGGCCGTGGGATAATTGAGCACGGCCGCCTCGTGGATGTTGAGGTAGAGCCCCTCCGCCGTCTTCAACTGGAGAGCGGTCTGGACGCCGGTGGGCGAGAATCCCTTCTGCGGAGTACCGCCGCCGCGCCGGGCTCCTTCCGATCTGCCACGAATTTCGCTGAGAAGGCACTCGGTCGGGCTGAATTCCTGGGTGTCGTAGTCCCCGGGAACCCACCAGGCGGTGTGATTGCCGGTCATCGCAAATTCCGTCAGTTCTTCCTGGATGTTGAAATACGTCAGGGCGTTTTCCAGCGGGAATTCATAGCGGAATCCAAGACCGTCGTCATACAGGCGGAAACGAATCTGCATCACCCGGTCGCCCTTGTCCTTGAGCGTCACAAGCGCTTCGTTATAATGGTTCCGGATGCTGTCCTCCTCTCCCCAGACCGGATGCCAGACCTCGTCAAAGGTGCTCTTTTCGATCCCCTCGATGACGAATCCATCCTTGAGTGACGTGCCGTCCATGAGGTCGAAACCGAGGGCGGAAGGCAGGATGACATCCGCCCCATCGCGCAGCAGGGCGTACTGCGGCGCCCCCGTTTCCGTAAGGTTAAATTGGAGTTCCAGCGTGCCACCTGGGCTCTGGAGAAGGGGGTCAGACGAGGCCGGAACGACCGGTTTGCAGGAAGCGGCGGCAAAAAACAGAGCCGCGCAGAGGATCATTCGGAAAGATCTCATTGGACAGGTGTATCGTTTGCGAGTATATCGTTCTGTACGCGGACGGATTCTTCGTGGATGGCGGTGAATACAGCCGTAACAAATTCCCGGGAAAGGCCGAGAGCAGCCCCTTCCGCAATCATTTTCTCAAGAATGGAATCCCAGCGGGAAGCCTGGATGATGGCGATGTTGTGCTCCTTCTTGTAGGCGCCGATCTTCCGGCTGATCTCAAGCCGGGAAGCGAGAGTGGTGAGCAGTCCCTCGTCGATCACGTCAATCCGGGATCGGAGGGCGTCGATACCGCTACGATAGGCATCATTGTCAGTATCGTTGTCACGGACGACAAGCGACTCGAGCATCGTCTTGAGCTCCGGCGGGGTCAGCTGCTGCTTCGCATCGCTCAGCGCGCAGGAAGGGTCGCAGTGCGACTCGACCATCAGGCCCTCCAGGCCAAGGTCGAGCGCCCGCTGCGAAATCTCCTGCAGGTATTCCCGGCTGCCCCCCATATGGGATGGATCGGCAAAGAACGGAAGGGACGGGTAGCGGGTTCTGAGCTCGATGGCAATCTTCCAGATGGGGTCGTTGCGGTACGCGATTTTCTGCGAAGTGGAGAAGCCCCGGTGGATGACGCCGAGTTTGGTGACACCGGCGCGGTTGAGCCGCTCGAGCGCCCCGATCCAGAGGTCGAGGTCGGGATTGACCGGGTTTTTCACCAGAACGGGAATGTCGGTATCCTCCAGCGCATCGGCGATTTCCTGTACCAGAAACGGATTGGCCGTGGTACGCGCGCCGATCCATACCATATCGATGCCGTATTTGAGGCACGCGTAGACGTGGCCTGCACTGGCGACCTCGGTCGCGACCTTCATTCCGAGTTCCTTCTTTACCCTCTGAAGCCACTTCAGGGCGGGAATCCCCGCTCCCTCGAAGCAGCCCGGATGGGTACGGGGCTTCCAGACACCGGCCCGCAGGACGTGGATCCCGAAGGCGGCGAGCCCGCGCGCGGTCTCCATCACCTGCTCCTCACTCTCCGCACTGCACGGGCCGGCAATCACCATCGGCCTCGGCAGGGTAAAAAACCCCCAGTCGTGTACACTTGTCAAGTTCATCTTTACAACAGAGTCTGAATTCTACGATACGCCTCCTCCAGACGGGAAACATCTGCACAAAGGGAAGCGCGGATATAGTCGGCCCCGCCTTCACCGAAGACAACGCCGGGCGTCATAAACACCCCGCAGCCATACAGGAGGGCATCCGAGAGCCGCTCGCCACGGGTTGCACCGGGGCCTTCCGAGGCCAGGGCGCAATCCTCGGGAATATACCCCCATAGGAAGAGCGAACCACCGTTTCGGTCCCACTCGATGCCGAGCAGGTCGAAGAGCTTCCCGGCCACTTCCTTCCGGCGGCGATACTCGGCGTTGAGCCGTTCAAACCAGTCCGGTCCTTCCGACAGAGCGGCCACGGCGGCCAGTTGCATCGGGCGGAACTGCCCCGAATCCATCTGGCTCTTGACCTTGAGGATTTCGGCGACATACTCCGCCGCGCCCGCCACCATCCCGATGCGCCAGCCCGACATATTGTGCGCCTTGCTCAGGGAATTCAGCTCCAGGCAGCATTCCCGAGCTCCCCGGGCGGAGAGAATCGACAGCGGCTCGGTGAGGATGAAACTGTACGGGTTGTCATTGACAATGAGAATTTTCTTCTCCAGGGCGAAATCCACCAGATCCTGATAAAGCCGAGGAGTCGCCAGGGCGCCGGTCGGCATATTGGGGTAATTGACCCACATCAACTTCACGCCCGAGAGATCTGCCCTGCGCAGCGCGTCCAGATCCGGCAGCCAGCCGTTCTCCCGCTTGAGCGGATATTTGACGATCTCGGCCTCCGCGAGCATCGCGGAGGAATTGTAGGTCGGATACCCCGGGTCGGGCACGAGCACCTTGTCGCCCTTGTTGAGATAGGCCAGGGAAATCAGGAGAATCCCCTCTTTGGAGCCCACCAGCGGCTGAATTTCCTTGACCGGATCAAGCTCGACGCCATAATAGCGCTTATACCAGGCGGCAAAGGCCTCCCGGAGTTCGGGAATGCCCGTGTAATTCTGGTAGCGGTGCACATCCGGCAGCAGACAGGTTTGGGAAAGCGTCTCCATCGCCCCCTTCGGGGGAATCTGGTCGGGCGCGCCGATGCCAAGATTGACGATGCCGCCCTCCCGCGAAGCCGCGAGGGCTGCCAATTCCCGGTTCTTCCGGGAGAAATAGTATTCCCGCACGGAGGCGGTTCTCTGAGCAGGTTGGATTATCATAAGACAGCTGTATATTCACCTAAAACTTGCAGGTCTTCGACCAGCGGACGGACGGCCGAAAGAGCCTGGGAGTAGCGCTCGTAGGTCTCGAACCGGATATCCGCATAGAAGAAATACTGCCACTGACGGCCCGGAATCGGCAGAGACTGGATCCGGGTCAGGTTCATCCCGTAGAAGGACAGGATGGTGAGGATGTGCGAAAGCGAACCCGGCGTGTGCGGGAGCGTGAAGCAGAGCGAGGCCTTGTCGGTCCGGTCGGCGGGAATTTCCAAGGTATCGTCCAGGATGACGAAACGGGTAAAATTTTCCTTGTAGGTCTCGATGCTCTCGCGCAGCACCTCCAGGCCATAGAGTTTCGCTGCGAAGACGGACGCCACCGCTCCGATCCCGTGCAACCTCTCCCGGGCCACCTCGGCGGCACTCTTGGCGGTATCTTCGCTCTCGACGACCTTGATCCAGGGGCATTCCCGCTCGAAAAAGTCGCGGGTCTGGTTGATGGCCATATAGTGGGTCCGCACTTCGCGAATATCCTCCAGACGCTCTCCGGGAAGGGCCAGAAGATTCTGCTGAATCCGGAGATAAACCTCTCCGCGGATCGGCTGCGAATGGCCGCGGAGGAGTTCGAAATTGCGGACCAGACCTCCCGAGACCGTGTTCTCGACGGCCATCACGGCCGCATCAGCCTCCCCTCTTTCCATCGCACGGTACAATCCGTCAAAGGTGTCGCAGGCCACGATGGAAACGTCCTCCTTCCCTTCGTAGAACAAGCGGGCTGCCTCTTCGTGGAAGCAGCCCGGATAGCCTTGTATGGCGATGCGCTTCATCAGAATCCGAGGGCACTGACAAACACGTCGGACGGGGTCGAACAGTGCGCTTCGATGAAGGCGTTGACACCGGTCCAGACAAACAGGAGCACAATGACCGTGGAGACGATGATGCCGATGACGCGGAGACGCTTCAGCCAGACCTTGTTGTTCCATCCAACGGTCTGGAACATGCTCCAGAAGCCGTGGTTGATATGGAGCCAGAGGGCGATGAACCACACGATGTAAAGGGCGAGCACCCACCACTGGCTGAAGGTCTGGAGCAGCAGGGCGTACGGATTGTCAGCCTCGGCGCCGATGAACTCCTTCAGCTGCATCTTTGCCCAGAAATGGCACAGGTGGAACGCCAGGAAACCGAGGATCAGGATGCCGAGGACGACCATGTTCTTGGCAGCCCAGGAGTCGGCACCCGCCTTGCTGGGGACCTCATAACGTTTAAGTCCGCCAACCGCCTTGACATTGACCACGGTCAGATAAATGCCGTAGCCGATATGGATAAGGAAGCCAAGGGCGAGGACAGGCACCATGATCGTGATAACCGGAGTGGCCATAAAGTCGCAGCCGAGCTGGAAAAGGCCGCTGTCGCCGAAGGCCTCTCCGGCGGATTTGCCGAACTCCCCGTTGAAGGAATCGATGACGGAAAAGAAATTGATCGTTCCGTGAAGCAGGAGGAACAGGATCAGAAAGGCACCGCTCACGCCCTGAACGAATTTCCTGCCGATGGACGAAGTTAAAAATCTGGCCATATCGTTATATTTCGTATATTCTAAAAGGCAAATATAATGATTCCATTTGGAAAATTCAGCATTTTCCTATACTTTTGTTTGATTCAAATACATCGACACAATATGTATAAACGCGTACTATTAAAACTTAGCGGCGAAAGCCTCGGGAACAAGGGCGGCGTCGGATTCAACACCGAAGGCCTCCGGGCCCTTGCCAAAGAAATCGCGGATGCCTCCCGCGCCGGCCTCCAGATCGGCATCGTCAACGGCGGCGGCAACATTTTCCGCGGCGTCCAGGGTGCCGAGAAAGGCTTCGACCGCGTGGACGGCGACAAGATGGGAATGCTCGCTACGGTAATCAATGCCCTGGCCCTGGCCGGTTTCATCAAGGCCGAAGGCGTTCCCGCCAAGGTGTTCACTTCCGTTCCGATGGAGCCGTTCGCCCATTACTATATGCGCGATGACGCCGTGGCCGAACTCGAAAAGGGTACCGTCGTCATCATCGCCGGCGGCACCGGCAATCCGTTCTTCACCACCGACAGCGGCGCCGCGCTCCGCGCCCTTGAAATCCGGGCTGACGCCCTCCTCAAAGGCACCCGCGTCGACGGCGTCTATACCGCCGATCCCGAAAAGGACCCCACGGCGGTCAAATACGATGAGCTCACCTTCGACGAGGCCCTTTCCAAGAACCTCAAGGTAATGGATCGTACCGCTTTCGCCCTCTGCAGCGACGGCGATATGCCTATCCTCGTCTTCAATATGGAGACCCCGGGCAACCTCACCCGCATCCTCCACGGCGATCCCATCGGCACCCTTGTTCACAAATAAAATTCCATACTATGTTACCCAAAGCCAAAGAAATCGTAGAGGCTGCAGGCCTCAAAATGCAGGACACCGTCGACTTCCTCGAAGAAGACCTCAAGACCTACCGGGTCGGCAAGGCCAACCCGTCCATCTTCAACGGTGTCACCGTCGACTATTACGGCTCTCCCACCCCGCTTTCGCAGGTCTCTTCCATCGCGACGCCGGATGCCAAGACCATCACCATCCAGCCGTGGGAGCGTAACCTCATCGGCAAGATCGAGAAGGCCATCCTCGACGCCAACCTCGGCCTCACCCCGTCCAATAACGGTGAGATCATCCGTTGCGTCGTCCCCGCCCTCACCGAGGAGCGCAGGCGCGACCTGATCAAGAAAGCCAAAGCCGCCGGCGAGACCGCCAAGGTCGGCATCCGCAACGCCCGTCGCGACGGCATCGACCTCCTCAAGAAGGCCCAGAAGAACGAAGGCCTCTCCGAGGACGGCGAGAAAGAGGGCGAAGAGGAGCTCCAGAAAGTGACCGACAAGAAAGTCAAGGCCATCGACGAGATCATCGCCGCCAAGGAGAAAGAAATCCTGACGGTTTAGGTGTTCAGAAGAAGAATCGAAGCGCTCCGCGCCGTAATGCGGGAGAAGCAGTGGGACGCCGTCGTCATTACCGGCAGCGACCCGCACGGCAGTGAGTATCCCGCCGCCCGCTGGAAACAGGTAGAGTGGCTCTCCGGCTTTACCGGGGAGGCTGGGGATTTGGTCATTACCCTCGACCACGCAGGATTATGGACCGATTCCCGCTACTTCATCCAGGCCCTGGACCAACTTGACGGCACGGGTGTCGAACTCCACAAGACCCGCGTTCCCGAAGAGATTCCCATTCCCGTCTGGCTTTCTATGCAAGTATGGGAAGACGAGGAGGTGACAGTGGCCATCGATGGCAAATGCCACAGCCTGGAAGAGACGGAAGCGCTTCAGGACGCTTTCACGACCCCCGTGAGGATTGTGGATGTACCCGATCTGCTGTCACTGTTCTGGAAGGACCGGCCCGCCATTCCCGCGAAACCCGTCATCACGCTCGGGGATGACCTGACGGGCTCCCCCCGGAGCGAAAAGATTGCGGCCATCCGCGATTTCCTGTTAGAACGGGAATGCGATGCCATCCTCCTCACGGCCCTCGACGATATTGCCTGGACCCTCAACATCCGGGGCGGAGACGTGGAATACAATCCCGTCACGCTGTCTTACCTGCTCGTGACGATGGGACGCGTGCTCTGGTTCGTCCGCAAGGACGGCTTCTCACTCCCGGACGAAGACACGGCCGGCACCTTTGAAGAATTGGAACGGGACGGCATCAGCATTATGGACTATGCCGAAGCGGAGATGGTCCTGTCCGGACTCACCGACACCGCCGAAGAATTCAGCCGGCTTTACATCGACCCGTCCACCCTCAACTACAACCTGTCCACGGTCATCTTTTCCAATCCCTCCATCGAGCGGACGGTCCGCGGAAGCAGTCCGGTCGCGCCGATGAAGGCCGTCAAAAATCCCACCGAGATCAACCTGCTCCGCGAGGCGCATCTGGACGACGGCCTCGCGATGGAACGCTTCCTGTACTGGTTGGAGCGCAAGATCGAGGTAGATACCATCTCCGAAGCGGAGGCGGCCTTCCGGCTGGATTCCTTCCGGGCGGACATTCCCGGCTTTATGGGTAACAGTTTCGAGACCATCTCGGCCTACGGGGAAAATGCCGCGCTGCCGCACTATGTCACGCCCGCTTCCGGCGGAGCGCTGCTCGGCGAGCACGGTCTCTATCTGGTTGATAGCGGCGGACAGTATCTTTCCGGCACGACCGACATCACACGCACCGTCCCGCTCGGTCCGTGCACGGCGCTCGAAAAAGAAGATTATACCCTGGTCCTCAAAGGACATATCGACCTGGCGATGGCGGTCTTCCCCGCCGGGACGCCCGGATGCCGGATCGACGCCCTGGCCCGAGAACCGCTTTGGCGACGGATGCGAAACTTTGGCCACGGAACGGGGCACGGCGTCGGTTTCTTCCTCTGTGTCCACGAAGGGCCGCAGGATGTCCGGCAAAACCTCAACCCCACACCACTCCGTCCAGGAATGGTCATTTCGGACGAGCCGGGTATTTACCGCGAAGGACGGCACGGTATCCGCCACGAAAATCTCCTGCTGTGCAAGGAAATGGGCACCAATGAATTCGGCGCGTGGCTCGGCTTCGAGACCCTCACGCTCTGCCATATCGACACATCAGCCGTCATTCCCGCCCTGCTAACCGCAGAGGAGAAAGACTGGCTGAATGCGTATAATGAGCGGGTATACCGCGAACTCTCTCCCCGCCTTCCTTCCCAGATTTCCACCTGGCTCCGCGGGAAGACTCGTCCCTTATAAGATCTTCCGCAACTTGCGGATAATCAGCAGGGCGATGTCGGTCAAGGGCAATTTGGAGACCAGCCGGCGGCCGCCCTCTGCGACAAGCGCACCCGGCGTATAGAAGGCCCGCACTTTTTCATAGCGCTTCTTGAGTTGCTTCTCTTTGACCGCAACCACCTTTCCGCTTTGGTGGATGGCCTCGTTGAGCTGATCCAGATTCTGGATGTCCCGGTAGCTACGCATCGTCGTCCCCTCCGAAGAAAAGTTTGATAAAGAGCCGGACGAATCCGCTCCGGAACATCTTGTCCCGTAGCAGGAAAACGACGGCCGCACCGACAAGGAGCACCCCGGCGACAATCATCGCCGACACGCCGTAACTGAATTTACACCATTCGGCCAGCAGCAGGATGATTCCGAAGGATAAGACCAGCAGGAAAGAAGACACCACCCCCAGGAACAGGATCAAACCGAGCAGTTTGCTCAGCGAGATGGAAAGACCCTTGACCAGGCGGAGCTTTACGTCATCCACCCGGGCATCCAGGTATTCTTTCCCCTTTTCCGCCAGATCCTCGGCCGGCGCGGAAAACTCGGTTTTCATGCCTCCGGCTCCTGGTCGTCGAATTCTTCTTCTGCGAGGGGAGCCTCCTGCTGATGCTTCAGGGCATCCTCATACTCATCCAGTTTATTGAGCACACGTTGCTTGAAGTCGTTGAAGCTGTCCTTCGCTTCGGCCCAGCCTATTTTTGCATCCTCGAGGCCGTTCTCGGCGGCTTTGCGGACGCGGGCACGGGTCTTCCAGCCCTTGTCGGGTGCATAGAGGATACCCAAGGTGACACCGGCGGCGATGCCGGTCAGCAGTGCGAAAAATGATCCGGATCTTGACATAATGCAAAAGTTTTAAACAAGTTCTTTTATAATCTCGTCCGAGACGAAAAAATGATCCTCGGGAATACGGATGCGGCCCCTTTCTTCGATAAGTGCCCCTTCTGAAACAAGCCTTGCAAGGATGTCTTCCCGGCAGGCCCGGTGCAGAAAGGCCGCCTCCTCTCCGTCGGATGTCCTCAAAGATAGCATAATTCTCTCGATTTTGCTATTTTCCGGGGAGATAATTTCACATTCGCGGTGATAACCGCTGAGCCGGGACGTGTTCCACCACCGCTTCCCGCCGTCAAAACCGTGGGCGCCCCCGCCGAAGCCGAGATAAGGGACTCGCGTCCAATAGCCGGAATTATGCCGGGCACGGAAACCGGGAAGGGTGAAATTGGAGATTTCATAATGCTCGTAGCCGTATTCCAGCAACAGGGCGCACAGCCGGTCATACTGGCCCCGGCACAACTCCTCCGGCGCCTCCCGGTAATGACCTTCCTCCAGCGCACTTCCCTCCTCCAGCGACAGCTGATAGGCGGAAATATGCTCCGGATGCGCGGCCTCCACCAGGCGACAGACCGTGTTTTCCCATACCGCATCCGAGAGACCGGCGATGCCGAAAATCAGATCGGCGGAAAGGTTGCGAACCCCGCATGCCCGAAGGATCGAGAGGGCGCGGAGTCCCCGCTCCGCATCATGCCGGCGGTTCATCCAGCGGAGAATGCCGTCGTCGAGCGACTGGATCCCTACGCTGAACCGGTTCACGCCGAGGCTCATCAACGCTTCGACATAAGCCGGTCCCTTCGTTACGATGTCTTCCGGATTGACCTCCACGGTGAATTCCGCGTAAGGACCTCCGAAACCCGCATCCTCCAGCGCCCGGAGAATCCGCCTAAAGTCCTCCGCCTCCAGCACGGAAGGCGTTCCGCCACCAAAATAGAGGGTATGAAGCGGGCCGGGATCCGCCCCTTTCGAGGACCGGATCTCGGCCGTCAATGCTTCCAGATACCGGGCTTTGCATCCATCCCCCGCGATCTCCGAGTAGAAACCGCAATACGTGCAGAAACTCCTGCACAGCGGGACGTGGATGTAGATCAAGCTATTTCAGCATTAATTCCGCCTTGCCCAGGGCACCGCCGGTGGTATAGGCCTCCACGGTATAGACTCCCTTGGTAAACTCCGGGATGTCGTTGAGGTAGATGGAAACCGTCAGTTCGGCGCCTTCATAATCGACCTCGCGGCAAGCGGAGAAGGTCATCGCCTGGCCCTTGCAGGTGAAACTGCCCGAGCGGCCGTTGGTCAGCAGATTGCCCATCGGGTCGGTCACGCGGATATAGACGGTGACCGGACCGGGCTCGATGATGGAATTCTCGATGAGCGAGAGCGTCGTCAGGAGACGGACCGTGCGGCTGCTGCGGTCGGTGGTACGCTTGGATTCGCTGTAAGCCTCCAGGCGGATGCCGCGCGCCTTGAGCACGGAACCGGCGGAGACTTTCGCTTCGGCGGTCTCCAGCTTTTTAGTGAGCTGCTCATTGGCCCGCCGGGTCTCAGCCACCTGCGCCCGGGCATCGCTCACCTCGGCCTTGAGCTTCTGGTTGGCCGTATTGAGCGAGTCGATCTGGACGAGATAGTTGCGCATAATCGAACGAAGCGTACCGAGTTCGCCTTCGTACTGGCGGATCTTGGCACGGTTGGTAGCCTGGGTATGCTTGAGCTTGTCGATCAGCTCGGCCACCTGCTGACGCGAAGTATCGAGTTGCAGGTTGATGGACTCGTAGTTGGACGTGATCTTGGACAGGGTGTCCTGAAGTTCGACGATGTTGGCCTCCAATTCCTGTTTCTCGGCCTCAAGCTCCTGCCGGAGGGTGGAACTCTGGCGGTTCATCGTCCAGAGGATAATGCCGAGGGCAACGGCGATGACGGCCAGGACGCCGGTCGTGATCTGCAGGCCCAGGTTGGCGGAGCGTTTCTCCTTCTTCTCGGCCTCCTCGCGGGCACGTCTCTCAAGCGGATCTTCTCTTTCCATAATGCGTAATTTTTAATTGCGACCCGCAAATATAGCAAAAATCGTGCGAAAACTAGCGGGTCGTGAAGTGGAGGACGCTCCGAACGGTCATCGATTCGTCCTGGGCCGTAAGGTAGGAGACGCTGTAGCGGTCCCCGCCCTTCTCGACGTTGACGACGACGTGACCGCCTTCGTAGGAGGCCTCAGCAATGTCTTTCATCCAGGCAGCGTCTCCGTCCTTGGCGCGGCGCTCGGCGGGCATTATCGTCGGGCAGATAATCCGGTCCTCCGGATAGATGGACCGGTCGGAGAGCAGTTCCATACAGGGCGGGAGGTTGTGCAGCTGGTCCCAGACGCAGCTGACGTACACCTGGGAACGGAGGGCGGCGACGAGTTTGCGGCTCATCGAATTGTGGCCGTGGTGGTTGACCTTGGCGACGTGAGCCTGTCCGCAGACCTCTGCAATGTCGTCCTCGATGAAGCGAACCGTGCCGTCGGGATCCTTGAATTTGGCCGAGAAATCCCCCGCCGTGTAGAAGCGGAAATTGCCGTAGGAGAAGACCATTCCGAGCGACATTGCGTTTTCGTTGAGTTTCTTGGGGTTCTGCGTCTTTTTCGCTTCGAACAGGTCTTTGATGCGGCCATCGGGGTATGCGATCCGCCCGTTGGCGCAGATATTCCGCACCGAGAAGGAAGGGTATTTCCCAGGATGGTGCAACTGGACGATCTGGTCGGTGGCGCCGAGGCGGAATTTCTCGATCTCGAGGTTGCGGTGCTTCTGCATATAGCGGTAGAATCGTTTCATATGCTCCCCCGTGTCAGGGTCTCCGCCGAGGACCGTATCGGGAATCGGGTCGTCATAGTCAGGCCAGCACCGGTCGATGGCTTTCCGAAAGGAGAGGATCTCGGCGGCCTGGGAGAAACCGCTGAGCGCATATTCCTCTCCGTCGCGGATTATTTTCTCCGCGAAGAATTTGTTACTGCCGGCGTGGTCGTTGTGATAATGGGACAGGAGCATATAATCCACGTCCGTTACCGCCGGATTGACACGGGTGACGTACCGGGCAATCCATTCGCCGGAATGCCTGTCGGCGCTGGGCAGGAGCGGGACCGCTTTCTCTCCCCGCGCAAGGGCATCGAAGTCGCCGCAGTCCAGAAGCATCGTCGTCCCGTCCGGGAAGATGAGGAACATCGATTCCGCCACGCCGGTATAAATGAAGTGTATCTGAAACTGGCCCGGCTTCCAGCCCTGCCAGGGTTTGCCGACGCGGACGTCGTGGCATCCGGCCGCAAAAGCGCGCTGCCAGTCGGTAAAACATAAGGCCGCTCCCGCGAGCAGGGAAGTCCGGAGGAAGTCTCTTCTGTCCATAGTCAAAAGCAAAGATAGCAAAAAATTGACGGTGCCGGATTGGAAAACCGGCAAAATTAGGTATTTTTGTGTGTCAGCACACATACTATGCTTAGGAAACTGCTAACTGTCATTCTCGTGCTGGGCGCCGCCTGGTTGCCCGCCGGGGCCGTATCCCACGATATCGCGAGCCTGTCCAAGTGGGGACCGTATTCCAAGGAGTATTACGGGATCTCCCACATCAACGACCTATCGTCCGGCATTCAGGTGGAATTCTGCCTCGTAACCGGGCAGTACCGGCGCAATTTCAAGATTCCGGGCGCGCTCTATGAATCCGGCGTCCACCCCTGGCACGTCTCGCCCGATATGCGCCACTTCACGTACCGGCACGATATCGAGTGGAAGGATCAGGTCTATGTCGACGCCACCTGGCACGTCCTGGACGAAAGGCGGGTGATGCTGGAGATCCATTGCGTTAACCAGACCGACCTTTTGCAGAATATCAATCTCCAGTTGGCCGTCCGCAAAGCCGGCGGGAAGAAGGGAGAATGGACCCCGCAGATCACCGAAGGGGAAGGCTTCTTTACCGTCAAGTATCCGGAAGTTGAGACTCCTTACACCGTCTGCTGGAACTATCCGCTGAGCGAGGTGCGGGAATGGCGCTGCGCCTCCCTCGAGCACCTGATGCCCCTGAAGGTCCACAACCATACCAGCAAGCGGCTGAAGGGAGACCAGCAGGGCCACTACACGGCCAATTTCCTCCGCCCGGTGACGCTCCGCCCGCAGTCCGACACGACCGTTGTCGAATGGATTTTCTGCGGGGAGAGAAAGATTCCCGGTCAAGCTGGGAATGACAGAGAAGACGTATTTCGTCATGGCCGACCTGATCGGCCATCTCTCCCCCTCGGCATCCGCCTCCTCCAGGCCACCCTGCTGACCAACGTTGTGTACCCCATCGACGCCTTCGGGGAGCCCATCCGACACTTCTGCCCGGGGAAGAACTGGAACAGCCTCTACACTTGGGACTGCGGATTCATCGGGTGGGCGATGAGCGAGATCGACCCCGGACGGGGCTATGAGATCATCCGGCAATACACGACCACCCCGGAGGAAGAGGCCCCCTTCGTGCATCACGGTACGCCGCTCGCCACACAGATTCTCGCCATCGGGGACGTCTGGGAGAGGGGTGGCTGCGATCTGTCACAGCTTCGCGAAATTTACCCTCGCCTCAAACGGTTTTATGACTATATGACCGGGCCGCGCTTCCGCAAGCCTTCTGGCCTTCTCGAGACCTGGAACATCTTCTACAACAGCGGCGGCTGGGACGACTATCCGCCGCAGTGGATGCTCCGGCCGCAGAAGGAGCTCCGCAGCCGCACCACGCCGATGGTCTCCACCGCATACTATATCCGGTGCGGAAAAATTCTCCGGCTTCTCGCCTCGCACCTCGCCGCCTCGGTCCCGAAGAAGAAACGAGCCGCCTTCACGGCCGACATCAAGCAGTTTGACGCCGACATTGCGGCGATGTCAAAGGGAATTCTCGACAATGCCTGGGATGCCGAAAGCGGCTACTTCGGCTACGTCCTCCACGACGCCGACGGCCATGCTACGGGCATATATACTTGGACGCCCGAAATGGGCATCCCGGCCCAGGACGGCACCAGGGCCGTAAAGGGCTCCGCAAAGAGCACCAACTTCGACCGCGGGCTTGACGGCGTGGCCCCGCTTGTCGCCGGTATCGTTAACGACACGCAGCGAGAGGCCCTGTTGAGCCACATTTTCACCCCGGGAGAGCTATGGAGCGACTGCGGCATCACGGCCGTGGACCAAAGCGCCCCGTATTACCGGAAGGACGGCTATTGGAACGGCACCGTCTGGATGCCCCACCAGATGATTCTCTGGAAAACGATGCTCGATCTGGGCCTTCCCGACAAAGCCCGCCTCATCGCCGACACGGCCCTCAGGAACTGGGAACGGGAATGTGAAGACTCCTACAACTGCTATGAGCACTTTATGATCGAAACGGGTCGCGGCGGCGGCTGGCACAATTTCTCCGGCCTCTCCTCCCCCATTCTCAACTGGTGGACCGCCTACAACATCCCCGGCACCGTATCTACCGGCTTCGGCACGCTCGTCACCCACGCTGTATGGAGCCCGGACAAATCGTCCGTAGAACTGACCCTCACCTTCGACCGCGACCTCGTCGGAGACGAAGTCGCCGTCATCGTCTGCCTCTCCTCCGGCCCTGTCACCCGGGTGGTCAAAGCCACCGCAAAGCCGCTGGTCCTGAAGTTTTAGCACCTACAACTGTCGGTAGGGTGGTCCGAAAATGGCACCCCACCGGCAAAAACGGCCCAAAATGACAATAGCGTGGTCCGAATCGGTCACGCTACTGACACCATAAGTCAGAAAATAGAGATTTCTACCGGAGAAGTGGAGGAAACCGGCAGCCAGAGGAGCAGTGTCGGGCCGTCCCAGGCCTGATGAATGCCGGCCTTGAAACCCTCCAGGGGCTTGCCATCCACCGTGACATTCGATGGCACTTCGCCCACGCCGGCCACTTTCAGGCACACCCCGCTCGCCGGGTGCTCCACGGAGGCCTCCAGGCGGAGGGAGATACGCTCGCTCCGCGTTGCTCCGCTCGGTATGACAGAGAAGGTGCTCGGTATAACATACGCCCGCTCCGTCACGTCATACGGCACTTCAGCGCCGCCGCAGGACATCCGAGGGGCGCGGAGCCAGGACTTGGCAAGCGGCAGCAGGTCCGCCGCGTCGCCTTCCGTGCAGCCGCAGAGCATCAGTTTAGTGATTAGCCAGGTGGAGGGAGATTCCAGGGACAAGCCCTGGAATGACGAAGAGGCACTTGGAATGACACTGCTGTCATACCGAGGCGCACCGCTGTCATACCGAGGCCGGAGGCCGAGTGTATCTCCCACACATATGACGCTGTGCGGAGCATTGTACTGCGTGGCCGTATAGGTATGCGACGGAGCGTCCGGAACACAGGCATACCGTCCGATCACGTAGTCCTGCGCCACGGGCCAGTGATTGCGCCAGGGGAAGTCGGAGAATTCCGACCAGCGGCCCGCATAGCGGTCGATGCGCGGGCCTGTTTCGCCCTTCTCGTTGATGCCGGTGCCGTCCTCCAGGATCAGGTACGGATTCCACTGGCTCTTGAGATAAGTCACCTGAATATTGGCGCCGGGAAGCGAGGACTCATCCTGGCGGGCTTTGCCGTCGAAGGTCCAGCCGAAGGTCTCGCTCCGGCCGTCCATCGCCGCGACAGACATAATCCGGGAAGCGTCCAGCACGTCTTCCGGCCGCTGGGAAGGGTGCAGCACCTGCAGGCTCTGACACCATTCCATCCAGTTAGCAGGAGCCGAGGTCCAAACATCCATCTTGCGTACACAGGCGCCGTCGGGGTAGAAAATATAGGTTTCCTCCGAGCAGTCTCCCCACTGGGTCTCCTCGCTTTGATAGGGAATCTTCTGGTTGACCCCTACCGGAATATTGCGCCACACTACCACGGTGCGGGCCGGGGTATTCTCAATAATCCGGACGCTGGAGAAATCGGCGTGCTTATCGCTCATCGATTCCGGGCATCCCCAGCCGGTCACCTTGGCGCGCTCCACGAATTCGTTGCACATCCAGTTGCCCTTCTCGGTCACGAAACAGGGAGCGTAGGAAATCCCCCGCCAGAAAACTACCTTCCAGGGCTGCTCAGGACCGAATCCTACTACCACGTCGGGCAACGATCCCCGCCAGCGGTCGTCAAAAGCCTTATAATATTTCAGCGGAATATACCAGGCTCCGAAGGCCAGGGAATCCGGGCCGGACGGCAGCACGCGTGGCTCGAACGCAGGCGCGGCAGGACGGACAAATTTCTCCTTCAGGACCGCCTTGTAGTCATTCTTGTCACCAAGAATCCGGAGTTCGTCGACAGCCCCGTCGAAACTGCTGTAGATGGGGATGCTCTTATTCTCAAAGAACGAGGGCGTACGTACCGGCGTGCGGCCGATCCATAGATCGTAACCTGCCTGCTCCACGGAAGGAAGTTCCAGGGAAATCTTGGCCACCTCCTTCCCGTCGATTGCCAGATTCAGCCCGCTGCTTGCACGGAAATTGGCGGTCAGCCGCGACCACTCCCTGAGCGGAAGTCCATCCGGAGAGACCACCTCCACCCATTCCCCCGCACAGGCGACTTGAAAATGCACCTTTCCGAGTGCATCCAGCCAAAGCGACCAACCACCGGGTGCATCATTGCGCTGGCGGCACACCACCGGACAAGGACTCTTCGGAAAAGCCACGGGACACACCCAGACATCTACCGTAAAATGCCTTTCGGGGGCTTTCACCTCCGACGCCGGCACGACGATGCGAGAATCGAAACCATCGAAAAAGGCCGCCTGCCCCTCAACGCCGGAGACAGTCCCGTCATTGAAAGCAAGCGAAAAGAGTGCTGCGAGAAGAATGCTTAACATATTCATAAACCTGTCACACAATGTTTAGGAACAAAAATAGTAAAAAGAATTCATATATTTGTGTTTGCACATACCGCACACCTATATGAAAAAGAAATTATTACTGCCAAACTGGTCCTGTGCGCCTTTTTGACAAACGCTACTGCGCAATCCTCCTGCTATGCCACTCTGGAGGCCGACACGCTCCGTATCGGCAATACCCGCATCGAACAGGTGTTTGCCTGGAACGACGGCGCCCTTAGAACCCTATAGCTTATGATAAGCTGACCGGTCGTAAGATGAAGCGCGAAGCTTTTTGAGGAGAACGATAAAACACTATTTTTCCCCTGCGAAACACTGTTATCATGGAACCGGATCGAATATTCAAACGCAAGATATACGACAGCCTGCTCAAATGGAAACGGGAGAGTAACGGCAAAACATCACTACCTGGTTATTTCCAGGAGAAGAATGGAATTGGACTCCATCGTGTAAGTCGTTGACGGGTCGGGGCGACGGTCCTGGCCTTCGCTGTCGGTGATGCGGGCGGAGGTAACGTTCCAGCCTTCCGGAAGGGAAACCGTCACTTCGCGCGGGGTGTTGTGCGCATCGTCCTCGTGGTAGCGGGAAATTAGAAGGCGGACGTGCGAGCCGTCCTCCGAGAGGGCGGCGCAGGTGTAAATGTTTCCCGTGTCACAACTGGAACTGACCTGGGTGCCATAATACACAAGCTCGGCCCAGTAATACAGGGCCCAGTAAGGAGGGCGGACCTCATAAGTGAGCGGGGTGAAGGGCCCGCACCAGCTCGTGTTGGGGTGGAGGTCATAGTACATCAGCATATCGAGAGGAGCACTCTGGCATTCGCACATAACGGCGGCGACAAAGGCTGCGCCCTTGACCGTCGGCCGCATCCTGCGGCTATAGCGGTCGGGCTCGTCCCAGCTGCGGTTGTAGTTCCACTCGTTGAGGATGGACTCCGTCTTTTCGAAGCCCTTTTCGTCCAGCATCTTGCGAATGATATTCACATCCTCGACGATGCGCCACGGCTTGCGGTGGTACATATGGTGCGAGAAGAAGTCCAGCGGGGCTCCCTTCTCCTTCGCATAGTCGAGGAAAGCGGGGCCGTACTTTCGCGGGTTGGCGAAAGCCGGGCCTCCGATCTTCAGGTCCGGGAAGCACTTTTTGAGGTGTTTTGCAGTGACGACGTAAAGATTGTTGAACTGCTCCTGAGTACCACCCCAGGTGCGGGGATCCGTCTTCCAGCGGTCGTCGGGGTCATCCAGGTCCGGCTCGTTCCAAATCTCCCAGTACTCGATGCCCATGTGGTACCCGTCGGCCCAGCCTTCGTTGTAGTGGCGGATGATGTGCTCGCAGATCTTCGCCCACTTCTTGTAATTTTTCGGCGGATAGATACCGTATTTTTTGGTCTGATGCTCAATGCTCTGGCCGAGACGGTAGAACGGCTTTGTGCCTACCTTCTGCATATTCAGAAGCACAACGTCGGAGTTGGTGAAATCGTAGGATTTCGGAGAATTGACGTTTGCGCTGAAATCCGGAAACACCTCGGTAATGTCGATGCAATGTCCTCCGTATTCCGTGCCGAGGGGAGTGTCGTGAGTCCGGGCATAGGGGACTCGGAGCGCCCTGTAGGCCTCCTCGACCGGATCGGTCGGGCCGTTATTGGCCGCGTTCATCGGCTTTATAGGGCCCACGATGGTGGCTGGATCAACTCCGACCACCGCCTGGGCAATAATCGTCAGCGATATAAGCAGTATCCTCATCTATTTTAAAGCTTTTAAATTTGACAAGTGGTCGGAGAGTTATGCAAATCCAGGGCATAATCCCTGTCTAAAATAGTAAAAATATCTTTATACCTAGCGGAAAATAGTAATTTTTTAGGTATTTCCGCTGAATATAGCGCAGTTATAACGGGATAATCGGCGCGTTTTGGAGAACAAATGAGGGCCAGCGCATGTGGCCCTCATTTGTGAAAGAACTAGCCTGTCCGTGGCCGGATGTTGAACCGGCCAGGACAAGCCGTCTGTTAGTTCACCGCCTGATAGGCGCCGGGCCACCAGGCTCCGCTACCGCGGTCATTACCGAGCTGATCCTTGTTAAGAATGCCCTTATCTTCAAGCCATGACTTGAACGTTGCGCTGGCGTCATTGACGGCCGTCGCAAAATCACTGGCTGAAATAGCCGTGCAGCCACCGGCAAGCGTACCGTTCCACTTCCAGACATTATCCGTAGCATCCCAGGCCAGGGAGCCGAAATCGGATTTCGACTTGCCTGAAGTGTCGCCGGAAGGAGTATAGGTGCAGTTTGATGTGCAGGAACTTCCCGCCTGTGTACAGACATTATTGTAACCGGAAATGTTTGCCGAGTTGAACCACCAGGAATACTGCTCGGTTCCTTCCGCAATAATGGCATTGT
>JAEEGL011962302.1_pt1 | contig 35233 bp, 27 predicted proteins | sample 9134231 | NCBI WGS metagenome assembly JAEEGL01 (sample SAMN16246548, study PRJNA631951) | gut metagenome | biome: gut microbiome; feature: rumen; material: fiber-attached | host: Bos | place: Iran: Karaj | collected 2018-10 | reverse complement strand
TTGCCACACGACTGCGAGAAAGTCAGATTTTCGTTTTCGGAGTGGGGCAGAAAAAGACACCCCAGTCATTCATCAGCGCATGTGACGACTTCATTTATATCGAAAACCTTGTCGCCGAGGAAGAAGATGCAAATCCTGAGGAAGACGCAGCCTTTGCCGAGCAGAAGCGAAAGAGCCACAAGGCCGCCGACAAGCCTAAGAAGAGCTTCCTGGGAATTTTGCGCAAGAATGCGAACGGCGAGGTTGCCATGAGCGACCGTCAGTTCCGTAAGATTTTCAAGCTCTTGAACACGGCCTACGACAAATACGCCGACGAGACCGGCTGGGCGGACGTGAGCGCCGCAGGTTCCTTCTTCAAGAGGCAGGATCCGGGGTTCGACACGGTTGACTACGGCTTCAGAAAGCTCACCGACTTAATCGAATATTTCGACGACGATTTCGAGATGAAAAAAGAATCAGGCTCAAGCCGCCGCCACATGACTTTCTATTACCGACCGGTAGAAAAATAAACAGAATTTCAAGAAAATTTTAATAAAAAGTCCATAAATTTCTTTATTTTGCCAAACTCCCGTATTATAATAGTTTGATATAGGAGTTTGTATGCGAAAGTCGATTTCTTTGTTTTTCAGCCTGTTTTTTGTCGTATTGCCTTTCATTTCCTGTTCGGCACTTTCTTCAGACAATTCTTCCAGCGGAATTTCTGTCCGCATGCCCTCAAGAACGGCCGCACGGGAAGCGGTGTCAGAAAAACCTGAATGGGCAAAAGTTATCGAAATTTTCACTGTAACTGTTGAATCCGACTCTGTTCCCGAGGATGCGGAAAAATTTTCCCAGTTAAAAGAAGCGAAGTGGGGTGAAGAAGCAAAATTCAGCGAAATCCCTGCCGGGAACTACATCGTAACTGTTGTTGGAAAAGATTCAAGTGACAAAAACCGCGCGGAAGGTTCAGCAAGCGCCGTCGTAAAAGAAGATGAAGTTACGGAAGTCATGATTACGCTTAAAGAAGTAAAAGAAAATCCGCAGAAAGATGAACCTGCCACTTATGGTGGAAAGGTATCGTTTAACAATGTGAACTATGAAACGCTTGCAGAAGCACTTAATGCGGCAAAATATTCTGACGGAACAGATGCGAAGACAATCACTTTGAACGGCAACATCAAGGAAAGCATGCTGACGACCATTGATGATTCTGGAGACAGCCCTGTTACAAACCTTCCGTATTACATTCAGGGTAAAATCATCATTGATTTGAACGGACAGGTCTTGAACTGGGCAGAATTCACTGAAGACATGAAAGATGAAAATAATTCATTTGAAAGTCCTTTGTTCCAGGTTGCTCCAGGTGAGGAATGTGTTCTTGTCCTCAAAAACGGAACGATTACAAGCGACATCGATGTTGATCACTCGAATATTATGATTGGAACTGAGGGCGGAACTATCGTGCTTGAAGACATCACGATTAAAGATGTCGCGGCTCCTTACATCTTGAGCGTGAATAAATATGCGCCTGAAAACGGCACATCTCATGCCGGAAGCCTTTACTGTACGAATGTGACAATCAAAGACTGTGACGGTCTGGTAACTTCAGTTCTGGGCACGCAGTCTCTCGGTGTTCCTGTGTTTGTCGGCGCCTCTGAAATCTATGCACGGAACATGAATATCTTTGATTGTACTGGTGAAAGCGGCCTTGCGGGAATCCTTCTTAACGATGGTTCTTCGGGTGCCTTTGTAGGCGGTAAAATCAGTTTGAACCGCGCTCTCAATACTAATGCTGCTCAGATGGATGGTTCTGCACTCGCAATTATCGGAAGTTCTTTGTATGTATCTTCTGCAACGATTTTTGCCAATTCGGATGGTTACGGTGCTCCTGTAAAGGTTGTTTCTCTGGATGAAAATACATTGGGCTCATTGAATCTTGCCGATGGATTTAAGTTCAAGGAATTCGACACTGAGAAATTTGAGTCGGTTGAAGTCACAAGTACGACAGGAAGCGAATACATCACGGCAGGAGATTTTGGTTCTTCGTATACACAGAGCGCGAACAAGATTGTTTGTGGAACAAGTGCAGATGATTCAAGTTCAACGCAAACAGCAATTATTCTTGGAACGGACTCTTTGACAGGCGCGCTTTACATCAGCGGAAATTCCCCGGTTTATGGCGTAATCGATTTGTTCTTCAAATCAAGCATCGGTGTCACGGGAGCAATTACATCTCCTGAAATCAAGATCAAATTTGAGAATATCGAAAAATACGCAACTGACATATACGGCGATTATCCGATTTTCTGGGCAGCCGGTTCTGAAAATGCCAGTGACAATAAGGAACATGCAAGTAACATTCCGAACTACTTTGAAATATTTGATTCAAGTGATTATGTAATAGCAGACAGCGGGCTCAAGGTTCAGTATGCACAGGGTGAAAACAACGGCAACACAATCTATGCTCCGGTAGCACAGCAATAAAAAAAAGGGGAATCTCGAAGACTTGCAAAGTCCGGGATTCCCTTTTCCTTTTTTGGGTCAAATTATCCTATCTGTTCTTTTTCCATTCCTCGTAGGGATTTCTGAGTTTCGGGGTCCATGAGCCGAGGTATGAATAACCGTTCCTTCGCTCCCGGCCCAATTCGTTGAACGAATCTACGAAACGCCGCCCGCGGTCACAGAAAACAGGTTTCATGGTCTTCAAGTCGTACATTCGTGCCCAGAGGGGCGGGGCATTCTCGTCATCAACAAGGATTGTCTCGTAGTCGCTGAACCTTCCGTATGCTGAAACTTCTGGCTCGGCCGGGATTTCCGTAAGTTTTTTTCCGCGGATTACAATCTGCTCGCTCAAAAGCCAGTCACATGCGGATTCGATGCATTTCCTGAGTTCTTTTGACGGCGACTTGTCCTTCATGAGCACAAGCAGGAGATTTATTGATTCGACGGTACAGATTGAAGGCGGCTCGAATTCCCTTGCCCAGATTGGTTCAAGAGTCTCATGGTCGTGCTGCTGGCCCCATGCCGCGGCGATTTCTTTTCCGCCCGCAAGCTTTACATGAATCTGAGTGTTTATTACGCACTCAATTCCCCGGTCGTAGGCGGCTTTTGCCTGTTTTTGCGCCTTTGTTCCGAGCGGCTTGAAATAATCCGGTTTCTCCTGGAAAATTTCCCTCAAAAGATTCAAAACTCCACCCATTGCTCCGTCATTGTAAGTGATTGCATAGACATCGCTTCCTGTCCAGCCGCCGCTTTTCGGGTGCTGGGCATTGATAATCCACTGGAGCGCGCGTTTTGCACTTTCAATGTAGCGCCTGTCCTTTACCTGCTGATAAACCTTGCAGAGGTATTCAACATGGGTGTAAATCGTGTCGTTGTCGAGGGTGCTCTGCGAGCCGTTTTTCTTGTGCTCGTATGTCAGAGGCTCCACCGAAAGCGTTTTAGCGTGAAGTTTTGAAAGTTCTTCCCTTGAATAGATTCTTCCCCAGTCAAAATTCTTTGCCCAGCCGCCATCGGGATTTTGCATGGCGAGGATATTTTCTGATATTCCCACGATTTGGGTTTCCTCGTAAATCGGGTAGGGCGGAATATAGTCTTTGTATTTTTTACGAACGCCATTTATGGAGTCGCTGAAAATTGACAGAGGAATCGCCTGATAGTGCTCAAGATTCTTTTTCTGCCATTCCTCGTTCGATTCAGAATTCCGGTCGGTTACGGCAGTGCATGAAAAAGAGAAGAAAATTGCCGTAAGAATGAAAGTGAAAATCATTTTTTTTGACATGAAATTCCTCCTTGGAGAATTGAGTGTCATTTTGCTTATTGAATCTGCCACTTGTCGGTTTTATTGAGGATGTAAATCCGGCTGTAGGCCTCTGTATGCTCGTTTCCATGAAGCTCAAACTCTTTGTCGCCGAAAATTCCCTGGCACATGGTCGTCACTTCCTCGAAATTAGCATCGTGAACGATTACGATGTCGCTGATTTTTGCAATCGCCCGAAGTGCCCTGTCGTCGCGTGATTTGTGGTTCGCGTCATAAAAGGCAAGGTCGACATGAAGGTTCGGCTCGTACTGAACGAGTTTTTCAAGGGCTTCATTGTAGCCAAGATTTCCAGAAAAGCCGATCCGGTGTATGTCGTAGTCGCGCTCGGCCTCTTCGCTCATAGGGAAGCCTTTTACCTTCTGCCAGAAATCAACTCCGTACAGAGAACTTCCCTTGGGGAGGCGCTCGCAGACATAACGGAAACTTTCACCGTACTGGGTGCAGCATTCAAGATAGGTGATTGGCTTTTTAAAAGTGATTTTCCCCATAAAATCGGTTATTACATCAGCAGGATTGCAGCAGCTCCAGATGATTCTCTTTCCGGGGTGCAGCATCGTATCTTCGGCGATTTTTTCTGCGCTTACGGAATCGCTGCTCAGTTTTTGTTTTTTGAGCTGAAAATGCTCTTTTACTTTGCCGCTCAAATCCAAAACAGGATTTTGAACCTCATAACAGTCTTCCCGGAGTGAGCGGACATAAATTCGCGGATCGTAGCTTTTTTTGAAATTGACTTCGGGAATCTTCTTTTTGAGGCTGATTATCGTGTTTATTGGAATATCCTTGTTGTAAAGAACCGTACTTACATGTGAATTCAGGATTGCTTCTCTGACGGCATCTTCATTGAGAACACCTGTATCATCCAAAAAGAGTGAATCATCCTCGTAGTTGTTGTTGATTTGCCAGTAGTAAAGCATTTTGACTCCTTATGAAGCAGGCGTTTGCGATGCTGATTCAGAATATGGCCGCAGATATTCCAGTTTGCCCGATTTTGGGAGGGCTACATCATCATAGATTATATCATAATGGCATAAGCCCAACTCGCGGTCAATGGTTTTTAAGATATTTTCAAGGGCGGTCTCGTCTTTTGAATAGCCTGAGCGAATCTTTATGTGGATTTCAAGGTCGTTGGGGGCTGTTTGAATGATTAAAAAGCGTTCCACCCATTCCTGAGCGCAGAACAAATCACAGAAAAACTGCCCGAAGACAAGTTCTCCGTTCGCCTTTTTGATGTGGGCGTTCGTTTTTCCGTGAAGGTCCGTTATGAGCGAAAAAGAACCCTCAAGGCCTTCAATTTTGCGGGTGATGCTGCCTCTGTCACCGATTTTGTAGCGGATCAGGGGCATGGCATGATTGTTCAGGCTTGTGACTAAGATTTCGCCGCTTCCTTCGCTGGAAATTGAGCCGTCTTCATGCAGGATTTCAAGTTTTACGCTGTGCTCGAAGATTCTCAGTCCGTCTTTTCCGTTCACTTCGCTCGCAAGGGTTCCGGCTTCGCTGCATCCGTATTGATTTGCGACTTTTGAATTGGGAAAGGCCTTTTGAATTTCGGTTTTCACCGCTTTGAAAAGCATACTTCCGGTAGTTAGTATGCAGACCGGGTTGTAGATTTCGATTTTATTCTTGATTATGTAGCGAGAAAGCTGAAAAATCGGGTCTACATAAGCCCATATCATCGCGGGTTTTCTCTGGTTTATTTCGCCTATGAAAGATTTCAATTTTTCTTCTGTCTGATGGAAGGCATCGAGGATGATTCTGTTGTTGTAGCGCAGGTTTTTTGGGCCTTCCTTGAGCATTTTCCCGCCCAGAAGGTCGCTTTCGTTTCCCCAGAGCTTGATCCAGAAATCTCCGGGTTTTCTTCCGTTCAGAGCGCCGAAAAGAAGCTTGTCTTCCTTTCCGCAATATTCCTGATTTTTGCAGTGATAGACGGTGAGGGGAGTGCCCGAAGAGCCGCTTGAGCTGTGGGCCTTTGGGCTGAGCGAATCGAATTCATCGCTTTTGAAATTTTCGTATTCATTTCTGAGGATTTCCCTCGTTAAAACAGGAATATCGCAGATTTTCTCTTCTACGAGGTTTCCGTTTTTGAAAAGCCCGATTTCCTCGAAAATCCTGTGGTAGTAGGGGACATGAGAATAGGCGTAGTGGAGTAGTGATGAATATTTTTCGTTCTGGTAGGCCTCTAAGTCTTTTTGAGTGCCGTTGAACAAAGAAAGTCCTGTGTCTACATAGTCTACTGCTGGGAGTTCCATCGCTTGTAAAAATCTCCCTTTTTGGCCATGAGTTCATCAAATGAGCCTTGTTCCTTTATCGCTCCGTTTTCAAGAACAACGATATTGTCTACATTCTTGATAGTTGAAAGACGGTGCGCAATCATAATGACCGTGCATGTTCCAAGAATCTTGTTGATGAGTTCCGTGACCCTCTGCTCGTTCTCTGAATCAAGGGCGCTGGTTGCCTCGTCAAGAATGATGATTTTCGGTTCCCGGAGCAGGGCACGGACGAGTGCCAGACGCTGTTTTTCTCCGCCGGAAAGGTTTGCTCCCGATTCTGAAATTTCTGCATAAAGACCGCCCGGAAGTTTTTCGATGAGGTCGTCAAGTCCGACTGCTGAAATCAGATCGTGAAGCTTTTCCATCGTGATGTACGGCATTCCGTAAGTCAGGTTTTCGTAGAGAGTTCCAGAGAAAAGAATCGTGTGCTGTGGAACGACAGCAATGTGCTTTCTGAAACCCGAAAGATTGATGTCAAAGAGGTTGTTGTCGTCGATTTCAACCATGCCTTTTTGCGGCATGATGAAGCCGATAATCATGTTTATGAGGGTAGATTTTCCCGAACCTGAGTCACCAACAAGGGCGACGCTTGATTTAGCGGGAATATCGAGCGAGAAGTTTGAGATGATGTTTTCTTCTTCTTCCTTGTAGCGGAAATCGATGTTTTTGAGGGCAATGTGTCCATTGTACTGTGACAGTTCCTTGTTTCCGTTGTGTTCGGTAGAATCGGCGCAGAGGACTTCGGCAATGCTTACACAGCCTTCCATTCCCTGAGTGAGGGCCGGAATCGAATTGACGACGATAGTTACCCTGTTTACGATGGAGGTAAAGTAAGACTGGAAAAGGGCAATCATACCGATTGTGATTATGCTTTTTGTGGCAAGATAGGCTGAAAAAACAAGGCAGAGAAGCTGGAAAACCTGAAGAATTACCCAGCTGGTGGCTCCGAAAACCTGGTTCACCACATCGAGGTTCTTTCCCGTGCCGTAGATTTTATGGAAATAATTTCCCATTCGCTCGTTTTCTTTCTTTTGCAAGCCGTGTGCCCGCGAAACCTGAATCATTCCGAGCATTTCCGTGACGGCCGCGCTTGCTTCCTCAACATCGAGACGGACATTACAGGACAATCCCGCAGAGTCATGACCGTGGCCGCGATGACATAAAACACGACAAGAAAAAGATTTCCGACGAATGAAAGGAAAATTCCCGCTACATTCTCGACATTGACCATCAGTTTGTTGGTGATGGCACCCGCCTGAGAATTCGTATGGAAGGAAATTGAAAGCATCTGGAGCTTGCTGATCATCGCGCTTCTCAGGCTCATTTCGATCGTGCGAATTATGTTCCTGAAAACGATACAATCGAACCAGGCGAAAAGAATGTTTATGAGCAATGAAACAAGGGCGACGAGAATGTTCATCCAGAATGCGAATTGCGATTCTTTTATGCCGGTCGTGGAAACAATGTCGATGATGTTCGCCGTGATGACCGGGAAAATTACCAGAGGAAGGGTTTTTATTGAGCGGATTATGAATGAAAGCAAAAATCCCCATTTGTAAGTTTTTATTAAAAATCCAATCTGCTCGGTAGGGGTAGGGGGATTGTCCTTGCGGCTTGTGTAAAAAATTTCGATGGCTTCTGCCGTGGTATTTTTCCTTGCTTTTCCGACTTTAATCGTAATGGAGAGGTTCTTGTTTTTGTAAGTAGTGGAAATCTTGTCGGAATTCTTTTCGATGAGGACATCGCGAATCTCTTTTTCGATCTCGTCCTTTGAATTTGAGGCGACTGCATGACTTTTGAGGATAAGCTCTTTTTCGCTGGACGTCGTGATTTTAAGGGAAACTTGCTTGAAGATTTTCTTGATTCTTACAGTGACAGGGGTTGAAGAAGAAATATTCTCTTTGAGGTGCAGGGAAATTTCCTCGAAGAGAAGCGAGCACAAGGTCTTGTTTTTTTCTGGAATTGAGAACTCTGATAATTTATTTGATATAAAACTTCATGCCTGCGGAAGGTCAGCAATCGTAAGTGTGATTGATTTTTTGCCGAAAACAATCCTGGCTTGTGAAGAAGTATTAGAAATATTAGAAGAATTATTCGCATTCATATCATAAAAAATGATAAGGTACAAAGGGGTGGAAGTCAACAAAGAGTTTGGTAGACAGAACCTACATTATAGAAAGTTGTACAGAAGCGCCAGAATGACCGTGTTTACGGTTGTCGCGTACATCAGGATGTTTGAGCGAACGATGTCCTTTGCCTCAATTTCACGCAGCCTGTCTCCGATGAAGTCTTTTTTTTCTGTCACGCCGCCATATACCGTGTCGCCCGCAAGCTCCAGACCGAGGGAACCCGCCATCACGCTTTCCGTCTGTGCCGAGTTGGGGCTTGCGTGCTTGTAGCGGTCACGGACAAAGATTTTCACGGCGTTTTTTGGCTTGAACCGGGGCTTAGCCGGGAAAACAGAAAGAATCATCGAAGAGAAAATCATTAGTAGCGCGCAGATTCTTGACGGTATCAGGTTTGCCAGATCATCGAGTTTTGCGGCAAAAAATCCGAAGTGAAGGTATTTTTCGTTCTTGTAGGCAATCATCGAATCCATCGTGTTTATCGCCTTGTAGACCATTCCGCCCGCCGCCCCAAACAGAGCAATGAAGAAAATCGGTGCGACTACCCCGTCACTCGTGCTCTCAGCCACAGTCTCCACGGCTGCCTTTGCGACTCCTTTTTCATCGAGAATGTCCGTATCGCGCCCGACAATCATCGAAACGGCTTTCCTGGCACCCTCAAGACTTCCTTTTTTGAGTTCGCGATAGACTTTCATGCTCTCATGGCACAAACTTCGCGCGGCGATGCACTGATAACACATGAGGCTTTCAATACAGAGGAAAAGAACCGGAGAAACGAGTTTTGCGGCAAAAAGAATCGAATAAGAAAGCGAAAAAGATGCCAGAATCAGTGCTAAAACCAGGACAAGACCTTTGAATTTTTGAACTTTCGGGGAATTTTGCGGGTTACGAAGCCGTTTTTCGAGGAAAGAAATCAGCTTCCCCATAAACCTTACCGGATGAGGGAAAAAATGCGGATCACCGAGCAGGCAGTCGAGTAAAAATCCCGCGAGAAGAGAAAATGCGGTGTGATGGGTCAGAATGAAGTCGAAATTCACGATTCGCACCTCTCCAAAGGGATTTTTTCGTAAAAACAGCGGTTTTCACTGACGGTGATTTTGTATCCTTCGCCGAAATCGCTCTGCCATTCGTACATTGACTTACCTTCGTTAGGGAAAAAATAAGCCATAATAGCCGAAATTGGCCCTCCGTGGGTGAAAATAGCGACCGAACGATAGTTTTTTAGGGCATTTTCAAGGGAAGAAAGCACGCGATTTTTCATTTGAAGCCAGCTTTCACCGTTGGGACAGGGATTTTCGGCTTCTGTCTGGTGGACATTTTGAATTCTGTCTACCTCGCGTTCTACCCATGCCTTATATCGCTCGTCGTTTTTAAGTTCCTCGTAGGATTTCATCTCAAAATCCCCGAAATCAATCTCCTGAAAGGCAGGTTCCTCGATAAATGCCGTGCCATCCCCAACTGGGGAAAATGACTCATTTTTGGAGGTGTTAGCACTGTTTTCCGCTTGAGTCTGACCTATTTTGCTGGCCGAAGCAATTTTCGGGTATAAAATCCCAATGCTTTGGCTTGTTCGTTTGAGTCCGCTTGTGAAAACCTTGCAGTGAGATATGTCGGGGTAAATAGAAATTCCACCTGAAGCCGTCTGAGCATTTAATGAACTTGCCGCCTGCCTTTTTGCGCGAAGTTCCGCCTCCCCTTTTTGGGAAAGAGGCAAATCCGTTTTTCCGCAGTAAAGATGCTTTTCGTTTGCCTCTGTTTTTCCGTGCCGAAAGAGGAAAATCTCTTTTTTGTTCTGCTCTGCCCCGCTTTTCATTTGATTTTCTCCGCAATTCCGCACAAAACCCGAAAGACTTCCGCATTTTTTGCGATTTTTTGAAGCGCAAGGGCGCATTCTTCACGCAGCTTCCTCTGGAATGAATCGACCGGCACTACCCCGCAAAAGATGTCGTCACAGATGATTATTGAGTCTGGAAAATCCGTTCTCGGCGAAATATTGTTTTTGAGGCAGTATGCGACATAGTTTTCATAATGGACGATGCAGCGTTTTGTAAAATCCGTATCGCTTTCTTCCGTGCAGACAAAAATCTCATCGTCGGAAAGGGAGAATCTTTCCTTTGCAAAGGCGGTTTTTCCTTGGTAAGCACCACCAATAATTAGCGCTGGAGTTGAAAGCGAGGCAAAAGCTTCATTTTTTGCCTGATTATCGCCCATTTCTGCCAGAATTCCACAATCCGCGTTCTGAACTTTGCATTTTTTTGCGACAAACTGCTCGATTCTTGCAAGGCTTTTTCTATATATTTCGGTGATTTCGTCGTATTTTCCGTCACGATAGATTTCGTCGGTCACGAAAATTACTGAATTTGATTTTTGAATCAGTTTTTCGAGGGAATTTTCAATTTTCCCGACGATTTTTTCTGATTCTTCCTGCATCTTCGGAAGGGAAAAGTCTTTTCGGCCTTCAAAAAGCTCGTTCGCCAAAAGCGCCGTGAGGCTGTCAAAGAGAATCACCCTGCCCGCTTCCAGTTTTTCAACAACTGTAGAGAGATCTTTTCCGACTTCGATTGTTTCAAAACCAAGGTTCTTGCGGTCTTCCCGGTGTTTTTGAATCCGTGCCTCGTCCTCGCTATCGTGCGGAATCATCGTTGCAAAGTAAATCGGAGCCTTTCCAGTCTTTTTGGCAAGCTCAAAGGCGAGATTTTGCGCATAAGAAGATTTGCCGTTCTTGCAGCCGCCCGTGATAAGTTGAAAGTTGGATTTTTCTTTTACAGAAATGTCATCTTCTGTTTTCTGCTTTTTGATTTCCGTTTTCAGTTCGTCAAGATAATCGTCGTTGATTTTTGCCTTCTCGAATGTGGCCATGTCGTTCATGATTGTGCATGCCGCATCCATGATTTCAAATGCCAGAGGACAGCCGCTTCCCTCACCGAGCCGCATACGCAGGTTCAAGTACGGAGCTAACGACAGTTCGTTTATTGCGATTTTATAGCCTTTTTCTTCGGAACAATGCGACGGAAAGAAATATTGCGCGGAAACAGGGCAAATTCGCTCTGCACACAGAGCCGCAACCACGGAAATATAGCCGTCTATAACTACCGGAAGTTTATTTTTTGCCGCTCCGAGGAAAACTCCGCACATCGCCGCAAAATCAAGCCCTCCGACTTTGGAAAGAACATCGATTACATCATCTTTTTCAGGCTGATTCAGCTTGATTCCGCTTTTTATGACTTCCTTTTTGTGGGCAAGCATTTCATCTGTGATGCAGCCTCCCCGACCGGTGATTTCTTCAGGATCGAGGCCGGTGAGCACTGAAAGAACCGCTGTTGAAGTCGTCGTGTTTGCGATTCCCATTTCACCGACGCCGAGAACGGAAACCCCATCATTTTTTGCAGAATCGGCAAGTTCCAGCCCGACAAGAATCGCTTTTTCGGCTTCTTCCCGGCTCATCGCCCTTCCGTGCAGAAATGAATTCGTGCCTTTACGGATTTTTTTGTTGAGGATTTGGGGGCAGTCGTAGTCGCACTTGATTCCGACATCGACAACCTGAACTTCGTTTTTGAAATGCTTTGCGAGCGCGCTCATTCCAGTCAGATATCTGGTCATGTTCACGGCCTGGCTCGCCGTAACGCTCTGTGGTGCCGAAGAAACTCCCTCTTCCGCCACGCCGTTGTCCGCACACAAAACCACGATTCGCTTTTTGGGAAGGAAATTGTGCAGCTGACCTGTGATTCCAGAAAGCCGTGCACCGATTTCAAGAAGCTCGCCCATGCTCCCAGGCGGCATTGCAAGCGTTGACTGATATTTTTTTGCCTCAAGGATTGCGGTTTCGTTTAATGGAGAAATTGACTTTATGATTTCGGAAATTCGTGAGTTTACGTACATTTTATTTGAATTAGTGTTACTCTAGCACGAATTTTCGTAAAATTTCAATCAAAGCGGCGTTTTCTTCATGCGTCCTGACTGCCGTTCGGTAGAATTCCTTGGAAAGTCCCTTGAAATTCGAGCAATTTCTGAGGAAAATTCCGTTTTTTTGAAGGTAGCCGTCGATTTGAGGACGCTGCGTCTTGAACAAAATGAAATTTGCTTCGCTCGGGAAAACCTTAAAACCCAAAGCCTTGAGTTCTTGCGTGAGGTAATTTCGTTCTTTTTTTACGAGTTCGCGGGTTTTCTGAATGTATTCCGTTTCTTTAAGCGCCGCTTCTCCCGCATTCTGAGCGACAGTCGAGACATTCCATTCCGCCCTGAGGGAATTGATTTTTTGAATCAATCCCAGATTGGCCGAAGCAAGCCAGCCCAGGCGAAGCCCCGCCATCGCATAAATCTTTGTAAATGCATTAATTACAAGAAGATGCGGGCAATTCTCGATGAAACGCAGGGCAGTTTCGCCGCCTCTTTCCGTAAAATCAATGAAACATTCATCAACGGCAAGGAAAATACCATGCTCCTCACAAGTTTTCGTGATTTTTTCCAAGAGGCTCGGCTCAATCATTCTTCCTGTTGGATTGTTCGGATTGCACAAAAAAATCATGTCCGGGGAAGTTTTTTCGATTGAGTCAAAAATGCCCTCATCGAGGTCGAAATTGTCTTCTTCTTTTAAAAAATGATGATGAATTCGACAGTCACAATTTTTCAACGCCCTCTCGTAACCGGAGAATGTCGGTGCGAGCAAAAGCGCGTTTTTCGGAGAAATCGCGTTCACGGCGAGTGAAATCAGCTCAGAAGCTCCGTTCCCGAAGACAATCTGCTTTGGGGAAAGACTTTTTTCAGAAGCAAGTTTTTCTTTAAGGCGGGTACAGTTCTGGTCAGGGTATTTTTCAAAGGCTTCCAGTGAATTTTTAATTGCGGATTTTACGCTTTCCGGAAGCCCGATAGGATTTGTGTTTACGGAAAAATCGGTTTTGGTTTTGTCGCCATCACATGTGGAGCGGATTTCTTCTCCGCCGTGGTGATATTCTTCGCTCGGAGAAATTTCTTTTTTCGTCCGAAGAATCCGCATTATTTTTTCGTAATTTTCAGGCTTGTGAGGAAAAGTGCAGTCAGTGCACCGCTTGATGATTCTTCCGTCTTCTTTTTTTATGTAAGTCGCGTTCCCCGGGCACGGATTTTTGGCATAGAGCGGGCAATAGCAGAAGAGGCAGTTAAATTCGCCCTCGCCCAGCCCTTCGTGGCAGGGAAAATATGAGCAGCCTGTGTTTGCGAAGAATTTTGCGGAATTTTCCATGAGTTTTTAGCGACAATGAACAGTTTAACGCTATTTTTGATTTATTGAAAGGTTGCTTTCCTGCCGTTTTTTTATCGCGCCTAAAAACCAGCTGACAATCTCCGGGTTTGAGCGGTAATACAAATGAGGGAATCCAGCGAGCATCGTCGGACTTGAAATCATGCAGTTCCACGACCTTTTTGAAAGAGGTTTTTCGGCAATAAAAGATGAGCCGTTGTTCGTGCTGTCAAAATAGTGAAATTCGTGCCCCTTGATTGAAAAACCGTCTGGCAAAACGGATTTTTCGCCCCCTGCCTCTGATACTGCTGATTCGCCTTTGAAGGCAAAATCCGCGTACCCGAATCGGACTAGTTTTCCAGTGTACTTGCACTCGCCTTTTATCGCACCGCACATTTGGTAAGCTTCGTCGTTTTGCGTGATGATTTTTTTCTGAAGGTACATGAATCCGCCGCACTCCGCCATGACGGGAAGAGAGGTTTCAACCGCGGATTTTATTGATTTTCGCATTGATTCGTTCGCTTCAAGCTCGGAAGCGTAAAGCTCGGGGTAGCCACCGCCGATTAAAAGTCCGTCCACGCCGCTTGGGAGAGATTTGTCGTGCAAGGGCGAGAAGTAAACGATTTTAGCGCCCGCTTTTTCGAGGAGCCGTAGGTTTTCGTGGTAGTAAAAGCAGAAGGCTTCGTCGTGGGCAACAGCGAGGGTAAATTGAAAATTGAAAGTTGAAAATTGAAATTTTTTTTGGGGGGAAATTTTATTAGAGAGGTGGTCGCCTTTGGTGGAGGAAGTTTTCTTGTATGTTTCGTTGGAGGCTGTGAGTGAACCTTGCGAGTACGAGAGTCCTTCGCCTATGCGGGCAAGGTCGTTAAAATCCTCTTGTTCTAGAGTTTCGCTTAGGATTTCGGCGTTTTTTTTGATTTGTTGGGTCAGATCTTGGATTTCGTTTGGCATGAAAAGACCCAGGTGGCGGCTTTCCCATGTCAAATTTGAATCTTTTGGAAGGTAGCCTATGACTTTTACACCGTATTCGCTTGTCGTTTCTTCTTCGATTAGGGATTTTAAAAGCTGGAAAGTGCCTTTGAAAACCTTGTTCAAGAAAACTCCCTTTATCAGGTTTTCTTCGGTGCCGGAATTTGCCTTGTCGTAGTCTAAAAATCCTTTTACGATCGGCACGATTGAGCGGCTTGCTCCTTCGGCGTCTATCACAAGGAGAATCGGCGTTTTCGTGATTCGGGCGATGTCATAGCTTGAGGCTTTGATTGAAGTTCCGCCGAGACCATCAAAAAGCCCCATTACACCCTCGATTACGGCAAAATCAGCGTTCGAAGAAGCATAATTTTCAGCAAAAATCGAGAGAATTTCTTCTTCGCTGGAAAAAAAACTGTCGAGATTGGTGGCGGGGATTCCCAAAACACGCTCATGGAACATCGGGTCGATAAAATCAGGTCCGCATTTAAAGGAAACCGGTTTCTTCCCGAGATTCTGCAAAAGTTTGAGCAAGGCACAGGTGAGAGTTGTTTTTCCGCTTCCGCTTTTTGGGGCGGCAATCATGATTCTTGGAGCGTTGAAAATTTGTGACTTTTTGTTTTCGTCGTTTTTGCCGCTCATCACTCTTCCCCTGACTTTCCTGAAAAACTTACGATGTAAACCGGGTTCTGCGCTTTCATAAGGTGGAAATCCCCCGCCCGCTCGGCACGGCTCACCGCAATTTGCGTGATTTCGGCATTTTCGATTCTGTTTTCATCTTCAAGCGATTTCAAAACATCTTGCATTTCGCACAGGTTTTCCAGTGAGACGAAATTCGCCACGATCCTGACCTTTGGATTCTTTTTGAGCGCAAATTCCACGATTTCACGGAGATTTCCTTTGCTTCCACCGATAAAAACATGGGTCGGTAAAGGAAGCTCGGTTTTTGAAGAACCGTTTTCAAGACTGATGTCGTGACAGCCGTCTAAGCATTCTGGGGCATTTCCCAAAATACAGGTGACATTTTCAAGACAGAATTTTTCGATGTTCTGTTTGGTAAGTTCAAGAGCCTCTTCCTTGCATTCAACGGCAAAAACCTGGCCTTCAGTTGCGATTCTAGCCGCTTCCACAGTCACAGAGCCGCTTCCGCTTCCGATGTCGTAAAAAACAGAAGAATTAGAGAGACCGAGGGAAGAAATTGAAAGGCGGCGCACTTCCTTTTTGGTCATCGGGATTTTTTCGGCGCGGATGAAGTCCTCGTCATTCAAAAAAGGCGTTACAGGCTGGAATTTTGCTCTTTCATTTTCAATCAGAAGGACAAAAAGTGAATTTTTCAGGGAATGGCCGACATTTTCCTGATACCTTGCCATCGCTTCTGGCGTAAGCTGCATGATTAGTTCGCTGTCGTAAGAAAGATTCAAGCCCAGGTGGCACTTTACGGAAGAAAGAATTCCCCACTCTAAAGCCTTTTTAATCTTTTCGCCGAGGCATTGAACATCTTCCGCCCCTGAAAGAATGAAAAAACACGCCGGATTTTTGCGGATCTGCTCGATTGCATTGCATTTTGAGCCGTGGAGCGAAAGAAATTTCCAGTTTTGCCATGATTTTTGCAATTTTGCAGCGAAATACACCGCGGAAGAAATTCCCGGAATTGCATCGATTTCCCATTCGTCATTTTTTTCCGTGTTATTTGTCGAATGAGAATAAAAAGAAGAAGCCCCGCTGAAAAATCCCAAGTCGCCCGAAAAAACAACGGCAGCTTTCTCATACTGTGGATTCTCGTTTAGATAAGAAAAAATTTCTTCCGCTCGATAAAGAGGCTCGGTTTTCGAAAGATTTCCGCTCAATGACCTGGTGGCGATTTCGAGCATCCGGCTTGCACCAAAAATGATTTGTGCATTTTGAAGCGCGGATTTTGCTTCGATTGTGAGGAAATTTTCGCTGCCACTTCCCATGCCAATCAGGGTCAGTTGTTTTTTCATCGTGATTGCTCGATTATACCATAAATCTCTTCGACAGAGTGAAAGATTTCCGAATCAGTGGCGGTTTTTCCCTGAGTGTCAGCTGAAGTGTTGACCGGGCTGTCTGCATGAGCGTTTTCCGCCTGAATTTTTTCAGGGTTTTCAATCACTGCGATTTTCATTCCGAGTTTTTGAGCCGCTTCGATTTTCTCGAAATATCCGCCTGTCGCCCCGCTTTCTTTGGTCAAAAGGATTTCTGCCCCGCTTTCTTCAAACTGAAGTTCGTTAGCTTTTTCGGAAAAAGGCCCCTGAATTGCAATAATCTGGCTCTGAGGGATTTTGCACTCCGAGCAGATATTAAGGCTTTCAACTGAAGGAAGAATTCTAACGACCAGTCGTGTCTTGTCCGTGATTTTGTCGCAGAGTTTTGGAAGCTCCTTGCTTCCGGTTGAGACGAAAATCTTCCCGCTTTGGGTTTCAAGCCAGTCGGCAGCGGCAGAAATGTCTGCAAAGTAGATGAAATTGCCTTGCCGCTCGCTTTCTGTGTTTCTTGCAAGCCTCAGGCAGCGGATTTCTGTGTTATTGCACGCTTTTTTTATTTCTTTTGAAACTTCCGTGGCGAACGGATGAGTGGCATCGACAACAAAGGCGTAATTTTTCTGGGAGAACGCCTTCGCCATCTCTTCGCTGTTCATTCTTCCCTGCAAAACGGTGAGATTCTCTTTTTTAGGAAGAAGATTTTCGCCGTATTCGGTGGCAACGCTCACGGTGCAGTCAAAGCCTGATTCAGAAAGTTTTTCGCTCAATTCCCGGCCTTCCGTCGTTCCCGCAAAGATGAAAATTGATTTTGCCGGTTCTTTTAAGGCTGATTCTTTTTCGATTTTGTAGCCCCTCGGCGTGACGAGTTTTTTTCCGTCCGGGGTGTCGATTATCCTAGTCGTGCTGTTTCCGATGAAAACCGTCGTGAACATGTCGAGTTCGGCATTCTGGAGTTCTTTCAGACTGAGGATATTCGATTCCTCGCCTTCCCGGCCGATATTTTTGACATAGCCGCATGGAGTTTCAGGTGAAAGATTTTTGAGAAGAATTTGGCACGCCTTGAAAAGATAATCCTTTCGCTTGTGGCTCATCGGGTTGTAAAGTACGATGCAGAAATCAGCAATACCTGCGGATTCAAGCCTTCTCTCGATTTTTTCCCACGAAGTCATAAGGTCGCTCAAGGAAATCACGGCAAAATCATGAATCAAAGGGGCTCCGAGGATGCTTGCACCGCTCAAGGCAGCCGTAATTCCCGGCAATACATTGATTTGAACTTCGGGAAAGTCGCGTGCGACCTCGTAAATCAAGCCCGCCATTCCGTAAACGCCGGCATCTCCAGAACAAATGAAAACGACATTTTTCCCGGAATCCGCCAGCTCCAGGGCAAGACGACATCGCTCTTCTTCCTTCCGCATGGGAGTCGAAAGGTATTCCTTGTCAGGAAAATGTCCGCGCACAAGATTGATGTAGACTTCGTAGCCCACGATACAGTCACAATTTTTCAACGCTTCAAGGACCTGGCCGGTAATCTGAGAAAATTTTCCCGAGCCGATTCCTGCGACGGTCAGGATTTTTGCCTTCTTTTGCTTTTTCTTTGTTTTTATCGTTGCAGCATAGGCGCTGTTGCAAAGACCGAGGACCGCAGAAAGAACGAAAAGAGTCTCAATTCCGAGGACTTTCCAAATCCATCCGCCAAAAAGCGCGATTAAAATCGTGATAAGGTGATTTACTGAAACGCCTGTAGAAATCGTAGCCCGGACTTCCTCGGAACTGTCCGACAAATCCTGAACATAGACATTTGACGCCATCGAAGCGAGCGAAATCACAGAGTCAAGGATGTAGTTCACGCAGCAGATGACGAACGCGACATTCCTCGGGAAAATATGGTGCGCGAAACCGTAGAAAAAGCAGACAATCACAAGAATCAATGTGTCCGAAATCATCACGATTTTGTAGCCGAGCCTGTCGATTATCTTTCCGACAATCGGGGAAGCGAAGAAACAGCAGATTGCGCTCACGGCGAACAGGAGACTGATAATCATTGCGTTTGCGCCGTAGAAAAGGACGAGGACATAAGGCCCGAATGTGAAGAAAATCTGCTTTCTAGCCCCATAAAAGACTTCGAGCATGTAATATTTCGTGAATTTCTTGCGGAAGTAGAAACGGCGTTTTGATTTGTCCGTGGTGCTTTTTGCGTTCATTCGGGTGGAGAAAATCGCTCCCAGGGCGATGATTCCCGCACTTGCGCCAAAAATCGGCCTGAAAAGCGAAGTTGACTTTCCGAAAACAAGGAAAACCGCGATTACGGCGAAGAAGCCGAGCAGGGTTCCAACCTGATATACGGAATTCTGAACTCCAAGCGCAAGACCGCCTCGCCCTTCTTTTGAATACTGGAGCGAAAGCGTGTTCCTCATTCCAAGCTGAATGTGCTCACCAAGCGAATAGACGAAAATTGCAAGCGTGACAAGGAATCTCGTGGAAGGAACGAAAGTCTGCATCGTCATGCCCGTGAGCATGATGACGGCTCCGATTTTGTAAATATTTTCCGCGGAGAAGAAATAAAGCACTGCAAGAACAAAAACAAGCAGAAAACCCGGAAGCTCGCGGAAAAACTCAGAAACGCCCTTGTCAAACTCCTTCATTTCAACGACTTCGGCAAGGTAATTGTCAATCACGCCCTTGTAAAGCCCGTAGGCAAAAGCAAAGGTGACGATGGAGACGAAAAAAGCCCGGAAACGAGACTCCGGCTTAAAGATTGATGTCAGTGGCGGCATACTGGCTCCTTGTTGGTGTTTTTGAAATATTTCTTCAATTCTTCTGGCATATCAATATCGATTTTCCGCATTCCAACGGCGAGTGTCATTCCGTCTTTGGCAGTTTTCGGAACGAGAAGCTTTTCGGCTCCAGAGGCAAAAACAGCTCTTTCGCAGACATTGTCGGTGCCAAGAGTCTTCTCAACGAAATCGGAATGGCTTACTTTTTGGGTGACGGAATTCAATTCTTCGGCAGAATAGGTAACGAACGGTAGTTTTAAGCCTTCTGCCAGCGAAATTATCGCCTCTTCGTCCTTCTTTTGGTAGACAGAACTCACTTGGACTAACGACCGGATGTCAATTTTGTAAGATTTTAGCGTTTCAAAGACAAAATTCTTTAGTTCTTCGATCGATTTTCCTTTCTTGCAGCCGATTCCGAGCACCACGCATTTGGGAATCAGAGAAAGTATATCATTTTTGATATATACGCTGACCGTAAAAGACGGTGTTTTTTCTTTTGAAAGCACGCTTGCCGCAAAGTCTTTTGCAAGCTTCATGTCGTTTATTGAAAGATTGTTTTTCGCCGCGAATTCGTCGATTGCGGGTAAATCGTTGCAGTCCGAGGCCGTGGTTATGACCGCCGTCGCCCCGATTTGAGCCGCAATTTTCCGTGCAAGCTCGTTCGCCCCGCCGATGTGACCTGAAAGGATTGGAATCACGAAACTGCCCTTCTCGTCCATCACAAGAACCGCAGGATCAGTCGTCTTGTCCTTTACGAACGGAGAAATCGCACGAACGGCAATTCCCGCCGCACCAACAAAAATGAGGGCATTTCCCGTACTAAAATGAGATTCCACCCATTCAGAAAGCCCGGTTCTTATAGAAGAAAGCCTCTCGTCCGAAGACTTTCCTCCGAAAGAAAGCGTGATTTCAGCGTTTTCACCCAAAAAATCAGATTGAGAAAGAAGATTTTGAACCCGCTCGGAAAGAGAAAATCCCGCCTTTGTGAATGAAATCATATGGATTTGCGTTTTCACTACTTCACCCATCCCCGCCCCCAAAGGCGAATCAAAAACAGAATTCCGCGGATACAAAGCTCAAAGCTCATCGCAGCCCACACGCCCGGAAGCCCGTAGATTCCACGCAGGAAAATCGCTAGCGGGATTCGCACCATCCACATCGAGAAGAATTTGAAGCAACTCGGAACAAGGGTGTCGCCGGTACCGCGCATGGCACCGCTTGCAATAAGGCTCGCTCCGTAAAGAGGTTCACAGAAGGCTTCAATCATAAGAATTTTTGCACCAAGCTCAATCACGGACGGTTCCGGGGAGATGAGGCCTATCATTTCCCGTGCAAAAATGAACATCAAAGTTCCGCTCAATGCCATGAAAACCATTCCAGTGAGGGTCGTAATCCAGCCGAATCTGCGGGTGAGTTCCTTCTGACCGCTTCCGTAGCACTGCCCCGTGATTGTGGTTGCCGCCGCCGCAAGTCCGTAAGCCGGCATGTAGCACAGACTTTCCGCTGTAATCGCAAAACTGTTCGCCGAGAGGGCCGTCTGCCCGAGTGGACTTACGATCCTTGTGAAAGCGACTTGCCCGCCGGTCATGATGCACTGCTCGAATGCCGTCGGAACGCCGATTTTTAGCGCACTTGAAAAATACGATTTTTTGAAATAGATTTTTTCGCCCGAGCGGAGACGGAGAATCTCGCATTTGTAAAGAAGAAAAAGAATTAAGGGAACCGTGGTGACGAATCTTGCAATCAAAGTCGCAATCGCCGCCCCTTTTACTCCCATATCAAGCAGATAAATGAATACATAATTCAAAACGACATTCAAAACCGCCATTACAATCTGCATGGCGCTCGGCATTTTCATTTCGCCGGAAGCCTGTAAAGCCCCGCCCGCAAGACAGTTGAACTGAATGATCGGAATGCTCAGCGCGAAAATCAAAAAATAGAGCCTTGAATCTTCATAAATCGCCTCGGTGCTTCCAAGCCAAAGCGGAACGAAAGGTGAAATTCCCGCGACAGAAAGCGTGAGAATAACCGCAAGAGCCGAATTCACCAGTGCGGAGACTTTTACGAGATTCCGCGCTTCCTCATTCTTTCCGCCCCCTATCAAGTGAGAAATCTGAACCGTAAATCCCATCGTGCACGAAAAAGACAAGCCCCAGATGAGCCAGGTTGAAGAAGCCACAAGCCCGATTGCCGCTCCTTCCCTCTCGCCAAGATGACCGACCATCGAAGCATCGATAAAGGTCATAAGAATTGAAGAAAGCTGCGCAAGAACAGGGGGTACGCTGAGGCCAACAATCAGCCTGAGCTGTTCCTTAAGAGAAAGACCGTCTCCGTTTCGCATCCGCGCGAGTAAATCTGATTTCATTTTTCGGCTTTCCGGTACCCTGTCGTGAATGTCGGGTCATACAATTTCGAGTGCTCGTAATCCGCATGTGCGACCACATCGCCAACGATAATCAGGGCTGTTTTTGAGATTCCGTTTTTCTTTGCAGATTCCGCGAGGGTTCCGACTGTGCAAAGAACCTTTTTTTCGTCGGCCCAGGTTGCCTTGTAAACGAGGGCTGCAGGAGTTTGTGGGGAAAGACCTGCCGAAAGCAATTCTTCCTGAACCTTCTCCGTCATTCCCGAGCTTAAGAAAAGAACCATTGTTGAATTGTGCTGAGCTAGGGAACGAAGGCTTTCCTTTTCGGGAACGTCCGTTCTGCCCGCAAGACGAGTGATTATCACAGACTGACTGACATTCGGGAGTGTGTATTCGAGATTCAGGCTGGCGGCCGCCCCACAAAATGAGCTTACACCCGGCACAGACTCGTATTTTATGCCGAGTTTATCAAGTTCATCCATCTGCTCGCGAATCGCACCGTAAAGGCACGGGTCTCCCGTGTGCAAACGAACGGTAGTCTTACCGGATTTTTCAGCTTTTTTCATGACTTCAAGCACTTCTTCGAGCGTCATTTCGGCACTGTTATAAATTTCTGCACACTTTGAGCAATTTTCAAGCAATTCTTCGTTCACAAGAGAGCCGGCCCAAATCACGACATCGGCTTTTTCAAGCAATTTTTGCCCTCGAACTGTGATTAAATCAGCAGCTCCCGGCCCCGCTCCGATAAAATAAATCATAATCGCTCCTGTAAAAACTCCGGCATGATGAAATCACTTGCCCTGCTCGTCCCGGCCAAAAGTCCGTGTTCCTTTGTGAAAATCAAAACTTCAATCTCAATCTCGCCGCAAGTCCATTCTATCATATTTTTCTGAATTCTTGTGGCAATTTCCTTCATGATTTTGTTTCGAGTTTCGTGAGTTTCTTCTCCGTTTGAATCAAGGGAATCAATCGAATCAAGGATGTTTACCGCCTGCTCGGTCGAAATGCACGCCAAAAGCTCTTTCTTTAATGAAGAAAACTGCTCACCCGAAGTGATTTTTCCTTTAAGAAGCCCTTTTTCAAAAAGCTCTTCCGTAACCTCGGAGATTATTTCCATGCGGTGATCGCCGTATTTTGAATGGGTGTTTTTGATTCCACCAGCGACTTTTACGAGTTTCCCGATATGACCGCAAAACAAAATTTTTTTGAACCCAGCATTTTTTGCCATCTGGAGCGAATCAAACACGAAATTCGAGCAGTGAACCGCAGTCTCTACCGAAAAGCCGAATTCAGCCTGAAGAAAATCCGCGCCATAGTTTCCGGGAACAATCGGCAGCACATTAAAGCCCTGGGATTTCCGAACATTGATTTCAAGCTTTATCGTATCCAGAAGCGCCTGCTCACTCATCGGCTCGACAATTCCGCTTGTGCCCAGAATTGAGATTCCACCGACGATTCCAAGTTTGGGATTGAATGTCTGCCTTGCGATTTCTTCACCTCCCGGAACGGAAATTTCAACTTCAAGCGAAAAATCATCTTCTTTTGAAAGATTTTCGTTTTCGAAAGCCTTTTTAATTTCTTCTTCCACCCCTTCAAGAATCATTTTTCTTGGAACGGAATTTATCGCACTCTCTCCGGGCTTTTGGTCAAGGCCGGGCAATGTCACCCGCCCTACCCCTTCGCCGCCTTTTATGACGATACGTTGAGAATTTGTTACTATTTTTGAAGAAGGAATTTTCCGCACGGTCGAGAAGATTTTGATTCCGTTCGTTACATCGGGGTCGGTTCCTGAATGCTTTTTAACCGAGCATTTGGCATGATTTTCTGAGAATTCCGCATCCTCAATTTCGATGAAAACCTTGATTCCTTTTGGAGTCGTCAGCGTGACATAGGGAACGATTTTTTGGGTCAAGAGCATTCTCGTTGCCGCAAGACTAGCCGCCGCCGCACAGGTCCCGGTGGTGAATCCAATTTCCGGTTCCTGCTGCTTTTTAAAGAGAAAAAATGATTTTGTGGGGTTTTCCTGCGCTAAAATTCCCTACTCCAAAAAATCTTTTAATTCTGAAAGTGCTTTTTTCATTATGATTTTGGAATTACTGTAGCTCATCTTGAGGATTTCGGCCGCCTCTTTGAGCGTTTTGTTGTCATAGTAGACCAAAACGACCAAAGCCCTCTCCCGATCCTCAAGACGCATAAGCGCCTGACCAAGTTCGGTGAGGGTTTCTTCGGTGAGTATGTTGTCGAGGGTGTCGTCTTTATAGGCGATTTCTTCATCAAGCTCGGAATGCTGTTTCCGCACCCGCCAGAAATCAATGAGCGTATTGTGCGCTATCCGGTAAATCAGTGTTGCCGGAGAAGCTTTTGTCGGATCAAAGCTTTCGGATTTATCGTAGAACTTGACGAAGACATTTGCCGTTAAATCCTCGGCATCGTCCTCGTTCAAGTGTTTTCCGATAAAGTAATAAAAGACCTTGCGGTTGTAATCCTTGTAGATTGCGTCTTTTTCGCTTTGTGTCACAAATTGTCCTTATTATCCAGGCTTACGGCAACTTTTTTTTATTGCTGATAGCTTCGATTAAGCCTGCCGCATTCACCATTTCTAACTCTTCGTCATTAAGCTCAAATGCATTCGGGCTGTCCTGGATAGAGTCGATATAGCTTCGTGCGCTCTTAATAGCAAAATTCATTGCTGAATTTCCCTCGAACTTCTGAAAGTCAAATAGTCTCTTAAGTTTTTTGTCGTTCATAATATCACCTCTCTATTCAGTTTTCGTATCATTTATTTATACGAACGCAAACTGAAAAAGGCTAATCTTTTTGAAAGTTTTTTAGAAAATTTTTCTCCTCCAAAATAACAGACAAATAAGATATTCAAGTATAAACATTTGTTAAGTTTTTTTAAAGTATCTTTTTGAATTTTTTCTATACTAATGGTTTTTTATTCTATTTTATGTTATATTAATGTCATGAAATCAAGTTTCATCGTGGTTCTTTTTTTTGCTGGCGCTCTTTGTTATTCTCAGGAAACCACGCCCATCTCTGACCACGAAAGCGAACCGGAACACAAAAAATTTTCTCTCGAAACAGCCATAAATCTTGCGGTCGAAAACAATTACGACATCAAGAAACAGCGATACGCCTTGCAGATCGCACATTCTCAGCTTCTTCAGGAAAAGGGAGCTACGGACATCGAGGCGGGAGTTCAGGCACAGTACCAGTACAAGCAGAATCCTGTCGATGCCTTTGATCCGAACTATCAATACGGCTATTCGTGGCTTTCTCCAAACAACGATTCAGGAATTTACTCAAACAATACGCTCACCGAGCAGACGGCGGGTTCCGTCTTCCTCAAAAAACTTTTCAGCTTCGGCCTTGAGACAAAGCTTTCATACACAATCCAGAGGCGAAAAGACAAACCGAACTATTCTTACGGAAAGAATTTCGACACCAAAAACCTCTCAAAATACGAGCAGGAAAACGGCCGGAACAACGGAGAAGTCACGCTTGAACTTTCACTTCCGCTCTTCAAGTCTTTCTGGAATTCGCTCACTTCACTTCAGATTGATGCCGCAAAAAATTACCTTGACCAGATGGAATTTGCGCTCGCCGACACAATCTCAAAGCAAATCATAAATGTCACGAATCTTTACTGGAACTACTTCCTCACATACAAGAATGTCGAACAGCTTGAAATTCTTCAGAAAAAAATCGAAGAACGAAACAAAAGCATGGACTCGCTGATTCGCGCAGGTGTCCGCTCAAAAAATGACTTGCTCGCAATGCAGGTCAATGTGCACGAAAACCGAAAGCAACTTCAGGATGCAAAGATTCAGCATAATCAGGCAAAAATGGAGCTTTTAACGGCCCTTGGAATCAGTGACGCAAGCATAATCGGCGACCCGCAGGATTCTTTTGACGAGGCAGAACTGAAATCAGTTGAACCGCCAAGAAGCGAAGAACTTACAAACGAAATCATCAACAGCATCGTGGAAAACAGAAACGACCTCAAGGCACTCAAAAAACACCTTGATATAGCAAGCCTGCAGGTTCGGCTCGCAAAGGCTGACTCCCTGCCTGACGCAAATTTGAATTTCGGAATCGGAACGACTGGAACGACATACTCGGACGACACCGGAAAATTCTTTGGTTCAGGATTCCAGAATAACCGCGGACTGAATTTAAGCGGCTCATTGAGCGTAAGTGCAAAACTCGGAAACCACACAAAGAAAGGTTCTGTCGAAAAGGCTGAAGCCGATTACAACACCGCCCTCGCAGACTACAACAAAACAAAGAATACAATCAGCGTCCAGATTCAGAATGCCGCCGAAAAACTTGAAATCTACAAAGGTCTCGTTCAGGATGCCGACGAAGACCTCAAGCTCAATCAGAATCTCTACGAAAACGAACAGCGACGATTCACGGCCGGCTTGATTACGGTAGACAATCTTCTCTCTCAAGACCAAAAATACATCGCTGCAAAAACATCGTATTATCGGGTTTTAATCAACTACATGCAGGCAATTCTTGAATTCAAGTATTACACCGCAAACATGGTCGGAATTGAATAAATCTGCCCGGCAAATTCAGCCTAGGCAAGAGTGAGCTTTACAGAGCTCCGCCATTACTGAGTGCAAAAATTCTACTGAGTGACTTTTACGAATTTTCCGTCTTTGAATACTTTCGGGGTGAGCTTTCTGTACTGCACAGCCCCGGTGCTCGTGAAAATGTAGCTTCCGGCCGCTTCGCTCCAGATTCCCTGATGAAGGCTATGGGCTATTTCCATCGGGTCAGCCTTACCTGCTTTTGAAATCGCTCCTGCAAGCACCATGAGGGCATCATAAGCCTGCATAGCTTCCTGATCAGGCTCGGAGCCAAATCTTGCCTTGAAAGAATAATAGAATTCCTTGAACTTTGGATTGTCACTTTCGACATCATAATTTGAGACTGCAAAAATCCTGCCGTTCTCACTTTCTGGGAGATCCTCGGCCAGAAGAGGGTCGTCGAACGGGTCAGAGCCGACAATCGGGCAGTTGATTCCGTTATCTCTGATTGTAGTTACAACCTGCTGGAGCAGAGGCATCCTGCCAGCCACGAAAATCGCATCGAACATGAAGTTGTTTTTCCACCGCGTTGCCATTCGGTCATATTCCTGCTGGGAAGTGGTCATATCGAAACTGTCTCGGCTTACTATGTTGATTCCACGCTTGCTGCAGCTTATCTCGAAGGCGTTTGATAAGCTGATTCCAGAAGTGTTCTCAAGATAATAGATGATTATGTTCTTTAAACCATTTTGCTCGCAAACCATTGAAATTTCATCGGCGAAATCATTGTCACAAGGCATGTTAGTGAAAATCAGCGGATTGTTTCGTTCCGTAAGGGCGTGGGCCGTGGAGATGAAGTTGAACATGAGGAGTCCGTAATACTGGTAAATCAGCGAGCAGCGGAGGGAAATGTCAGAATAGCCATGCCCGACTACGGCACAAATTCCATTGTCAGAGGTGATTTGATATGCCGTGCTCATTCCCTTGACTGTGGTTCCGCCGTCATCAAATTTGACGAGCACCATTTTGACAGGAAGAAGCCTCTCGCCGTTGATTTTTTCCTGGGCAAGGACGGCACCTTCCCACATTTTCGTCTGGTTCTGCACGAAACTGTTCGCCACGGCAATTTTGACCGTGCCGCTCCCGTAAAGCTTGTTTACTGCCGAGCGCCGTATTTTTACAGGGTCATCGTCACCACAAGAAACGAAGATGAAGGCGAAAGAAATCAATATATATACAAACAAACCGTGCTTTTTCATATTATTTAAATTATAACACAAAGATGATTTTATGTCACAGTCTGCTTGATTTTTAACCGAGAGCTACATCAAGAACCATCATCAACGCAAAGCCCAATGCAAAGCCAATCGTACAGATATCAGTCTTTTCCTCGCGGGTGGCTTCTGGAATCAGTTCCTCAATTACAACATAGACCATCGCACCCGCCGCAAACGCAAGAAGGTACGGCAGGAACGGCAAGACAAGTGATGTGAGCAGAATCGTTATCAGGGCAGCGACAGGCTCCACGGCACCGGTGAGCGTTCCGTAGAAAAAGGCCTTTGCCCTTCGGTTGCCTTCCGAGCGGAGCGGCATTGAGATAATCGCACCCTCAGGGAAATTCTGAATTGCGATACCGATGGCAAGGGCAAGCGCATCGGCAGAAGAAATGGCTGAACCACCGGAAAGGAAACTTGCGAAAACCACGCCGACAGCCATGCCTTCCGGGATATTGTGCAAAGTGACAGCAAAAACGAGCATCATCGTGCGGCTGATTTTACTCACGGAAGATTTTGGGCCTTCAGGATTCTGTGCCATAGCATGAAGGTGCGGGGTAATTTTGTCGAGCAGAAACAGGAAAGCCACGCCCAAAGCAAAACCAATCAAAGCCGGAAGGAAGGCTAAGCGTCCAAGCCCCTCGCTCATATCCATCGCAGGAATCAAGAGCGACCAGACCGAGGCTGCAATCATGACACCGGCAGCAAAGCCGAGCAAGGCACGCTGGACGGAATCGTGCATCTCGCGCTTCATAAAGAAGACCATGGCAGAGCCAAGAGCCGTTCCGAGGAATGGAATTAAAAGTCCGATGATTGTAATTTGCATGATATTAAAAGTTTAACTGAAGAATTCCCGTAAAACAAGTAAAATTCAAGATTTTTTGCAAAAATTGTTATTGACACAAAACTTTTGTTACTGTATTCTAATTATGAAAGTTAGCAATACCTAACTGTTTTTAGTACCTCTTTGGCGGAGCAAAGTGATTTTGACATTTTCTGCTTTGCTCCGCTTTTTTTGTGGGGATATGTAAAAATGAGTTTTGACGAGACAATCATTCACGGTGGCGCACCGGCACTCTGCGGAATCAAGCCTGCCTGCCTTTTTTCGATGAACGGCGAGAATTATTTTTCGGGAATGGCAAAACTCCGTTCGTGGCAGGCTGATTTTTCAAAAAGAAAGATTTACTTCGTTCCGCTCAAAAAAGATGGTGGCCGCTTCCTTTTCTTTGTTTACGATAAAAACCTTCTCGAAAAACTATGCAAAAAACCGGGAAACGCAGCCTACCTTCTTTCAAAAGGCTATCCGGTTCATAAAGGATTTTCGGCCGTGCTTTCGGAATTGCTCCACAGGCTTGCGGTGAAAGAAGATTTTCCGCATGAAGTCGGGCTTTTTCTGGGCTACCCACTTGAAGATGTCGTGGGCTTTGAAAATTTTGGGGCCGCACGGTTCAAGTACTCGGGATTCTGGAAAGTCTACGGCGACAAGGACAACGCCATCCGGCTGATGAATCTTTACAAATCATGCACCGAAACATGCATGAAACTGCTCGCGAGCGGCCTTTCAGTTCCACTTGCGGCAAAAAATTACCAGGTCAATAAAAAAAATTAGGAGGAAAATAATGAAAGTATCCATCGTTTATGCATCAACGACAGGAAACACGGAGCAGCTCGCAAATGCGGCCTGTGAGGGAGCAAAAGCTGCGGGACGGGAGGCAAGCCTTTCAACTGCGGACTCAGCTGATTCAGCGGAAGTTCTTGGCTCAGATTTGATTCTTTTGGGAAGCCCTGCAATGGGAGCAGAGCAGCTTGAAGATTCAATGGAGACTTTCTTCTCAGGAATCGAAGGTTCCTTGGGAGGAAAGAAAGTCGGCTTGTTCGGCTCGTACGACTGGGGCGATGGCCAGTGGATTTCTGACTGGAGCGACCGTGTGACAGGAGCCGGAGCAACGCTTGTCGGTACGGTAAAATCCCAGCTCACACCGGATGATGCCGCGCTTGAAGAAGTGAAAAAACTCGCCGCAAACTAAAAATCAGTTTTGGTGCAAAAGCTTCCCGGAGATTTTCGGGAGGCTTTCGTCATTTTGGAGGGATTGCTTTCTCCCCCACCCTTTCGCCTTAAACATTCTGCCTTTTTGCAAGAAGCGCGAAATAGCCGTTCTGCTTCATCAGCTCATCGTATTTTCCCTGCTCAACCACCTCGCCGTCTTTCATGACATAGATTCTGTTGGCGTTGATGATTGTCGAGAGCCTGTGCGCGATTATGATTCGGGTGACTTTAAGTTCATCGAGACTCTTTCTGACGACCATCTGAGTGAGGTTGTCGAGAGCGCTCGTTGCCTCATCGAAAATCAAGACATTCGGACGACGGATAATCGCACGGGCAATAATCAGGCGCTGAAGCTGACCGCCTGAAAGCGTGGCACCACCCGCCGGAATCATCGTGAACATTCCCATAGGCATTTCCTGAATGTCCCTGTCCAGCGAGACTTTTTTGGCGGCTTCCCATGCATCGGCTTCTTTTAAGCCCGAGCTTCCGACAATGTTCTGCAAGACCGTTCCCTGCAAAACCGTATCATTCTGCAGGACAACGCCAAGCTGACGGCGGAGGGAACCGATATCAACAGAAGAAATGTCCTGACTGTCAAAGAAAACCGCACCCGACTCAGGCTTCTCGAAACCGAGAAGAATTCGCATGAGGGTTGATTTTCCGGCACCGCTCGTTCCGACGATGGCGACGAATTCACCTTCCTTGATGCTCATGTTCACATCCTTGAGGACGAGAGGCGCATCCGGAGCGTAGCGGAAATTGAGGTGGCTGATTTCGATGTTGCCGTTGAGTTTGTCAATCGGAGGCTTTGAAGCTTCAATCTCAGGCTTTGCATCAAGAATCGGCTGTATTCGTTTTGAAAGCGGAATTACATTTCGGATTTGGAGCAAGGAACCCGCCACGCCAATGAAGGCTCCCTGGAATGAAGAATATGCGCTCAAGAATGCCATGAAAGTACCCGTCGTGAGTCCGCTGATGAGATTCATTTTAAGACCGCGGCCATACAAATAATAGATGATGATGCTCACGACCGTTGGATAAACCGTGTCAATCAGTGAGTTTACGATGTTGACTAAGCCGAGAGTGTAAGCGATTTTTGTCTGACGGATGTATTCGCCCGACCACTGCGCGAAGAATCTCTTTTCAGAATGAGAATTCGCGATTTTTTCGATGCCGTTGAGGAACTGGAGGAGCATACCCTGAATCTTTCCCTGACAGTCAATCAGCATTTTTTCCCATTTGTATGTAATGAAACAGAAGATTGCGGCAATGATAATCGGGAAGATACAGAACAGGATTCCCCATTTTGCGAAATAGCCGGAGAACCTGAAACACTGGAAAAGATAGACGAAACTGAAAACGAAATTCATAAAGACCGAAAGGACTATGTTGAAAATCATTTTTCGGATTTCGGCGATGGTCATGGTGCGGGCAGCCAAGTCACCGGAAGAGAATCCCTTGAAAAATTCAACCGGGAGTTTTAAAAGCCTGTCCATGACCGCAGCTTCAAGGTCACTGTCGGCCTTTGTTTCCATTCGCATGTTGGCGAAATATTTTGCGAGGTTTCCAATCATCGCAGAGATGTTACAGACGAAGACCAGCAGACAAATCTGAATCGCCTGACTCTTCGCGGCCTCCGGGATTACATTGTCGATGAAATTTCGCGTAATAAGAGGCGTGATGAGGCCAATCAGAGTGCACAAAAGACCGATGATGATGAAGCGGGCAATATCCCGTTTGATGTCGGCAAGGACGAAGCGGCATATTGTCTTAATTGAGATTTTTTCCGGCTGCATGGTCTTGTAGGCCATGATTGCCATCGGGTAGACCTGTCTTGCATTCTTCTTTGTGACGGGAATCTCTGTGTAGTCACTCGGGTCGATGATTTTATAGCCGGAAGAATTCTTGTTCTTTATGAGCGCAACCGGAACAAGATTTTCTGAACTGTCATTTTCGGTCGAAATGTCGATTTCGCCTTCTTTCTTGTAGAACCCGATTAGATGACCGTTGTCTTCCTTGTACCAGTTTTCACGGAGGACGACCTCACGCACTCGAATCGTGTTATCCCGGGCAAGTTTCTGAACGCCCGACTTGTTGGACTCATATTTTTTGTCGGGGAGCTGTCGGATTGAGAAGCCGCCCATATTTCTTGCGACGATTTTGAAAACCCGGACGACAGGGAAATCATCAGGTCTGAAAATTCTTGTCTCGGTGACTTTTTTATTGATGACGGAAGAAATGTTCGCAAGCGCATCAGAAAAAGCGTAATCGGCCGCCCTCTGCTGCTTCATCGAGCGCAGGTTTTCCCAGGCCAGCTTTGAGTCAGTATTGCTGAAAATCTCCTTCTGCCATTTTGAAGCCTTTTCCGCAAAATCCGGGTCCGCAGGCTCACAGAATTCAACCTCGGTTCCGTTCGTTCCGGCGAGAATGACATTGTATTTTTTATTCCCGGAGATGTTCGGGAAACTCTCACCCTCACCGAAATTCGCAACTTCATGTCTGGCTCCGGTGCGTCCGTCGGTGAGTTTTTTGACGAGGAAGAGATAGGCGTGACCGTGAAGAACTTTGACTTCGTGAGGCGAGCCGTCAAGAGTGAGGATATTCGTATTGTTGATTTGATAGATTCTCTGTTCCATAATTACATCGTCCTAACCAGTTCGCCGTACAATCCGCCCTTTTCCATCAGTTCCTCGTGAGTTCCGCGCTCAACTATGTTGCCGTGATCAAGAACGATGATTTCATCCGAATCACGAATTGTCGAGAGCCTGTGCGCGATTATGACGCTAGTGCAACCACGCCTTCGGATGTTCTGGTCAACGGTCTGCTCGGTGATTGCATCGAGCGCGCTTGTGGCTTCGTCCATGATGATGATTCTCGGGTTCGTGGCAAGGGCGCGGGCAATCTCAAGTCGCTGTCTCTGACCGCCGCTGAAATTCTTTCCGCCTTCGCTGACCATTGAGAAATATCCGCTCGGACGTGATGTGATGTCATCGTGAATACATGCGTCTTTTGCCGCCTGAATGTAGACTTCTTCGGGAATCGTTGTATTCCACATGGTGATGTTGTCCCTGACCGTTCCCTCAAAAAGTGAAATTGACTGGTTGACCACGGCGACCGAGGCTGCGAAAGTCTTTCGGTCAATCTCGCTCAGCGGCTTTCCGTCAAACAAAAGCTCGCCGCTCCACAAAGGATAAGTCGCGCTGATTAAGCGCCCGATTGTGGACTTGCCGCTTCCTGTAGCACCAACAAGCGCAACTCTTTTTCCCGGGCTGAATTCCATGTTCAGATTTGAGATTAAAGGAGCCGCCAATGGAGAATAGCCGAAAACCGCATTCTTCAGGGAAATATAGCCCTCAAGTTTTTTGATTGGCGCATATTCATTTATGGAAGACTCTGGAAGTTTTTTTTCGTTATGCTTTTGCGGAGCCTCATTCTTCTCAAAATCATCCTTGAACATTTTTGGAACCGGATATTCCATTACATCATCAATTCGCTGCATGTCGGCGTTCGCAGAAAGAAGGGAAGCGCCCAAACTAAGGAATGAATTGATTGGAGTGGCAAAATGCGCCTGAAGAATCTGGAATGCCATGAGCATACCGACCGTAATATGACCGTCCATGACACGGATTGCGCCCAAGGCCAGAATCAAAATTCCCTGAATCTGGGAGATTGTCTCCGGCACGATAGAATTGGCCGTATTCGTCTTGACGAGCCGCTGATTCTCCAGAATGAGCTTAGCCTGCTGACCCGACCACTGCATGAAAAAGTCATTCTCGGAACCGGAAGCCTTCAGGGATTCAATCATCTCGATTCCGGACATCGTTATACCGCTGAGTTTTCCGCCTTCCATCTCGATTTTGAAAGACTTGTTCTTGACCCGTTCGCTCGTAATCTTAAAAACCACCACGACCAAGACAGTGAGTGACACCGAAATTATCGTGAGCGGAACATCGTACATGAGCATGAGTATAAAGAAGAAAACCGTGCTGACCAGATTGATTATGACCCCGATAAGCTGACCTGAAACAAGGGATGCGATGGAGTCACAAGAAGAGATTCGGTTACAAAGTTCACCCGGAAGCCTCTGAACAAAAAACTGAAGCGGCATTCTGAAAATCTGCTCTATGAATTTTGAAGCCGAAGAAAGACTGAGCCTGACCTGAAAGCGCATCAAAACGGAATTCTGAATCGCCTGCAAAACCGTAGAAAGCAAGCAGGTAACGGCCATGATAAAAATCAACGGCTTTAAATGCCCCATAGAATTCTTAACAAGAATCTCATCAATGAAGAATCGGGAGAAAGTCGGATAAACAAAGCCCGGAATAAAATAGAGGAAACTCAAGAATCCAAGGAAAGTGAAGATTGAAGAAAGACCCGTGAGCCTCTTTCTGAGCCTGTTCCAAATCTTAGGCTTTTCACCACCCGGAACAAAATCAGGTCCCGGCTCGAAAACGAGTACAACGCCCGTGAACGATTCGTCAAATTCGTCCATGTCAACGAAACGCCGACCCACTCCCGGATCATTTATGACGACTGCATGCCGCTTAAACCGCTCGAAAACTACGAAGTGATTGAAATTCCAGAAGATAATCGCCGGCATGTCAAGTTCACGGAGAGCATCGACTTCCATCTTGAAGCCTTTTGCGTTAAGGCCGTATCGTTTCGCCGCCTTAATCAGATTGCTGGCCCTAGTTCCGTCACGAGAAACTCCACATTCCATACGAAGTTCTTCCAACGAGACATATTTGTGATAATAAGAAAGAATCATCGAAAGACTTGCGGCACCACATTCAAGGGCTTCCATCTGCAAAACAGTCGGTGTCTTAATCTTTTTAAAAAACGGGAATTTCATTTGTTTTAGTATAGTTTAATTTAAGAAAAATGTCAGCATTTATAATTTCATAAAAAAACGGGATACGGATAAACAGTCCGTACCCCGCTTTTCAGCTTGCAGCTCCCACGGCGATTGCAGCACCGACAGCAGACGCTTTCCAGTTACTGCTCCACAGGTCGCTCAAATCACGAATGGAATCCATCTTCGCCTGCATTTTTTCTACTTCAAATTGCGGGTAGAAAGCGTGAATCGCATTAAAAGCTGATTCAGGATTGGTCGCAGCCTCTATGATCATTGAAATCTTGTCGATGTCAAAGTCCTCCGAAACCTTATCAATCGCTCCTTCCCAAACTCCGTTCCGAGCCAAAATTGCCCTCATCTGTCCGCTTGTCATATTTTTTTACACCTTCGCGCCTGTTTATAGATTTACATTTATTTATACGAAGAAGTTTCAAAAAGGGCTAAAAAATTTCTCAAAAAAAAAAGATGTTTATGATGCATTAAAATTCAGACAGAAAAACTTTAAAAAAGCGCCGAGTAGTATTAAAATAAACTTATAATCAATTAAAGGAAGGTGTCACTATGAACCGAAAGAGATTTGTTTTTCATGCACTCACCGCCATTCTTTCAAGTGCGGTTGTCCTTGTAATGTTTAATGCCTGCAAATCAACGAAAGAAACAGCTCAGGCAAAAGCTCCTGTGGTTGAGACTCAGGCCTCCATCGAAGCAAAAAAGAGCCTCGGAATTGTTGGCGCGCGTTTTGAAGGAAAGAACTGCCGCGCCGGAGTTTTTGACTTGCCGGAAGGTTCAACCGAAACTTTGGTATTCGCCGAGGACGGAAAAACAGTACATCTCGACGGTACAGGCCACGGAATCTCTTCTTCGGGAACCTATGTCATTGATCCCGAAAAGAAACGGATAACAATGACTTTCACGGAAAACGGAAGCGGTGTTCTTGTCGGAACATACAAGGATGAAGCCTGCTCTGAGCTTTTGGTCGAAGGAAAGGTTCACAAGGCAATCATCAG
>JAEEGL013739343.1_pt1 | contig 35234 bp, 18 predicted proteins | sample 9134231 | NCBI WGS metagenome assembly JAEEGL01 (sample SAMN16246548, study PRJNA631951) | gut metagenome | biome: gut microbiome; feature: rumen; material: fiber-attached | host: Bos | place: Iran: Karaj | collected 2018-10 | reverse complement strand
TACAAATCACGTGCTCTGGCCAACTGAGCTAAAGAGGCGGGTGGGCAGCTATCTGTATCGCGCCGCTACAACCAAGTACCCTTGCTATGTTCCCATCCTGGGGGATTCCGAGGGAGCTGGCCGTACAGGACTGCCCGTTTTTGCGGGTGCAAAGGTAATAAAAATAGTTCATAGTTCATAGTTCATGGTTCATAATTAGCCTCCGTTTAAGTAATTTTAACTATACAGGCGAAAAACTGTGAACTGTGAACTATGAACTATGAACTAAAATTCGTACCTTTGCACCCGATTATGACACCAGAAGAGTACAAACAGTTGAAGGCGTTCGCACGACAGGATGGAGCACTGCTCTCGTTGCTGTGGATAGGTGCGCTCGTCTGTTACATTCAGGGCATTACCAATCCGCTGATGGGTATGATAGCCCTGTTGCTGGTAGTGGTATCACCATTCTACGCCGCCAACCGGCTGCGCCACTTCCGCGACGAGATTCGCGAGGGCATCATCTCGTTTATGAGGGCTTACGGCTACACGGTGCTGACCTACTTCTATGCTGGACTGCTGCTGGCGGTGGCCATCTGGGTGTACTTCAGCTTCATCGACGATGGCTACCTGATGGGCAAGCTCACAGAAGTCATGCAGTCGGAGCAGGGACGCCAGATGCTGAAGCTCTATGGCATGACGGAGCAGATGAAGCAGGGGCTGGAACAGATGAGCGAGATGCGCCCCATTGATCATGCGCTGAACATGCTGACTATCAATATCTCTGCGGGCATCCTGTTGGGACTGCCTGTTGCCGCGCTGCTGCAACGGAAGGTAGAGGTGAAGAGTGAAAAGTAAACCATTTGCTATTGCAATCAAATAATAATATAGAACCAATGGACATATCAGTAGTCATACCTTTATATAATGAGGACGAGTCGCTGCCCGAGCTTTACGACTGGATAGAACGGGTGATGGCTGCCAATAGCTTCTCGTTTGAGGTTATCTTTGTCAACGATGGGTCGACCGACCACTCGTGGGACGTCATCACCGAGCTGGCCGCCCGTTCAGAACATGTTCGTGGCATCAAGTTCCGCCGCAACTACGGCAAGTCGCCGGCACTCTATTGTGGCTTCAAGGAGGCACAGGGCGACGTGGTTATCACGATGGATGCCGACCTGCAGGACTCGCCCGACGAGATACCAGAGCTGTACCGCATGATTATGGAGCAGAAGTACGATCTGGTGAGCGGCTACAAGCAGAAGCGTCACGACCCGCTGTCGAAGACGTTGCCTACAAAGCTGTTCAACGCCACCGCCCGTAAGGTGAGCGGCATCAAGAACCTGCACGACTTCAACTGCGGACTGAAGGCCTACCGCCGCGACGTGGTGAAGAACATCGAGGTGTTCGGCGAGATGCACCGCTTCATCCCCTATCTGGCCAAGAACGCCGGTTTCGACAAGATTGGCGAGAAGGTGGTACACCATCAGAAGCGCCAGTACGGCAAGTCGAAGTTCATGGGCTGGAATCGTTTCGTCAACGGCTATCTCGATCTGATGACGCTGTGGTTCCTCGGCACGTTCGGCAAGAAGCCGATGCACGTGTTCGGATTTCTCGGCACCATCGTGTTCCTCATCGGTTTTCTGGCAGCTTTCTTCCTGGGTGCACAAAAGGCTTGGGCACTTTATCAGGGCGTACCCATGCGGCTGGTCACCGACTCGCCGTTCTTTTACATTGCGCTGACTATGATGATGATAGGCACCCAACTGTTTCTGGCTGGTTTCCTCGGCGACCTTATCAGCCGCAACAGCCAGGGACGCAACGAATACCAGATTGCTGAAACCCTGAGGGTTTCTACAAATGAGAAATGAGCAATGAGAAGTGAGAAATTGTCATATTCGAAGTGTGCGCTAAGGAAAGCATGGGGATGGCTGGCAGCAGTATTCCTCATAGCGCATTTCTCTTTTCTCATTTCCTGCAGCAGCATTGACTGTCCCGTGCAGAACACGGTGAACACCGTCTACAACCTGATGAAGGCCGACGGCACCCCTGACACGCTGGTTGGCGATACGCTGTGGGTGTGGACACCACGTGCCAACGGGAAAGGAGCCAGCCAGGATTATCGTTTCGACGAGAACGACACCTTACTCAATAGCTTGAGCGGTCCGTCGTCATCGTCCTTCATGATTCCCATCAGCTATACGCTGCCTGAGGACACGATTTGCATGCTGCTACTTGATACGCTGAAAGTTGAGCACCTCGACACCATCTTCCTGAAGAAGGAGAACCACCCGCACTTCGAGTCGGTAGACTGTCAGGCCTCCTACTTTCATACGCTTACTGGGGTGCGATACACCCGTGACGCCATCGACTCTGTTGTCATTAATAAGCCGGACGTAAACTATGACGCAACACAACCACATCTGCTCCTTTATCTCAAGGCTCGCCATTAGCCTGCTGTTGCTGACGGTTGGCACAGCGGCCTCACATGCGCAGTTCAAGAAGATGTTCACCATAGAGAAGGACAGCATCCCGCTCTTGAGGGGCTTCTCTGTGTCGTTCGACCTCGTCGGCCCAGCCATGCTGCTGCTGAGTGACCACGGAGAGATTGAGGGAGCGCTGCGCATCAATCTGCACGACCAGTGGTTCCCCATCTTCGAGCTGGGTGTTGGTCGTGCCAATCACGAGAACGACGAGGTGACGGGCCTGACCTACAAGACCACCGCCCCTTACTTCCGGCTGGGAATGGACTGGAACATTCTGCGCAACAAGCACCAGGCCAACCGCCTGTATGCCGGTTTTCGCTACGCTTTCACCACCTATAAGGTTGACATCATCCGCGAGGCATTGCCCGACCCCGTGTGGCAGTCGTCCACAGGCTTCGGTGTCAAGGGCATGGGCTGTAATATGCACTGGCTTGAAGCCGTCATCGGGGTGGATGCCAAGATCTTCGGCCCGCTGCACTTAGGCTGGACGGTACGCTATAAGCGACGCATCGCCCACAAGGAGGGCGACATCGGCACCACATGGTATGTGCCGGGCTTCGGCATCAACGACAGCAACAACCTGGCTGCCAACTTCAATGTGATTATCGACATATAAGTCAGTTCATAGTTCATAGTTCATAGTGCATAGTTGAGCTGCGCGTCGTGAACTATGAACTGTGAACTATGAACTGTGAACTACGAACTATGCACTGTAAGCTATGAACTATAAAATGAAAAAGTGGCAGTTGCCGTTCCTGACGCTGCTCATCATCGGCACCATTCTCATCATCCGCCAACAGCAGAACATGCCTTACCAGAAGTGCTCGGGTACCATCTTTGGCACGACGTACAACATCACCTACCAGTACGGCGACGACCTGCAGCGCGAACTGGTGGAGAAGATGAACGAGGTGGACATGGCGTTGTCGATGTTCAACGAGAAAAGCGTCATCTCGTCCATCAACAAAGGCGAGCACTATATCCCCAAGACATCCGAGGGCGACATGTTCCTGGAGGTCTACCAGCTGGCCATGAGGATTTCAGCGAAGACGCAGGGAGCCTTCGACATCACCGTGGCACCGCTCGTCAACGCCTGGGGCTTCGGCTTCAAGCATGGCGAGATGCCGACGAAGGAACAGGTCGACAGCATGCTCCAGTTTGTGGGCTACGAGAGGGTGTCGTATTTCACGGAGCGCGGCGGACGGGGCATCGGCAAGGGAGACCCCCGCATGATGCTCGACTGCTCGGCTATTGCCAAAGGCTATGGCGTGGATGTCGTGGCACAGCTGCTCACCGAGAAAGGCATCAATAACTACATGGTCGAGATAGGCGGAGAGATAGCCACCCGTGGCATCAGCGAGAAGCGCCTGCCGTGGAAGATTGGCGTCACGAAGCCTACTGAGGAGGGGTCGCTGGACGGCACGGAACTGCAGACGGTGCTGAATGTGACAGACAAGTGTATGGCCACTAGCGGCAACTACCGCAACTTCTATTATAAAGGAGGACGCAAGTATGCCCATACCATCGACCCGCGTACGGGCTATCCCGTGCAGCACTCGCTGCTCTCGGCCACCGTGCTGGCTGACAACTGTGCCACTGCCGATGCCTACGCTACCTCATTCATGGTGATGGGAATCGACGGGGCCAAACGCATCCTCGAGCAGGAGAAGGGGCTTATGGCATACCTCATCTACACCGACGAGAAAGGTGAGTTGGCAGTCTGGTACTCACCGTCGCTGCAGGACAAGATACAGTGAACTGTGAACTAAGAACTATGAACTGTGAACTATGAACTGAAGATACACGAGCAGCTGCTGCAGTTCACCCTGTTTCAGGGCATGAGCCGTGCCGAACTCATGGAGGTCGTGGGACACACCAAGCTGGGCTTCTCGAAACTGCCGGCAGAGCGGTGGCTTGTCAAGGAGGGCGTGCCATGTACGCAGCTGTACCTGCTGACCAGCGGTTCGCTGAAGGTGGAGACTGTCAGCGACGACCACAAGTGCCGTGTTGTCGAGACGGTGAAGGCACCGTACATCGTACAGCCGGAGCGGCTCTTCGGACTGTCGCAGCAGTTCAGTTCGTCGTTCAAGACACAGTCGGCCTGCAACTTCATCACCCTCGACAAGCAGGAGGTGTTGCTGCTGTTGGACACCCAGCTGGTGTTCCGCCTGAACCTGCTGAATCTGCTGGCTGCCGAGGCACAACGGCTGCGGCATAGCTTTTGGCGGCCTGCTCCTCAGTCGCTGCGGTCCATGCTCGTGCGGTTCTTTTTCTCGCGTTGCATCTATCCTGCCGGTGCCAAGACGTTCTATGTGCTGATGAATCAGCTGGCCGCCGAGCTGAACGACAGCCGCCTCGATGTCAGCCGCGCGCTGAACGGTATGGAGGCTGACGGCCTGCTCACCCTGCACCGTGGACGTATCGAGATACCCATGCTCGAGCGGCTGTTGATGGGAAAATAGACATTATATATGTTATGGTAAGAGAGGACATAAACATGCTACAAGATATGATACGGAGAGTAAGAAGCCTGCGCTTTTCTCCTTTTCACCTTTTTGCCCTTTTACTTTTACTGGTAGCCTGCCAGAGCCGCCAGACGAAGTCGTTTGTTAACGTGCTCGACAGCAACGACAGCCTGAACATCGCTATGGGCGAATACACAATTGTCAACTACCATAGCGAGCAATTGGATATTGACATCGAATACCCCAGTTACCTGCGCCATCAGTACTTGGAAGATGATCAGATGGAGGTGTTCATGGACGACAACGACGTGTCGCTGTCGTTTATGGTACAGAACTATGATAACGACGACTTGTACCGCACACCCAGCCAGACCCTGATGGGCATGGGGGCCGAGCTGCTGGAGGCTGGCGAAGACTACAGCATCCATACCGGACAGGAGGGTGAGTTGGAATACTACGGCAAGGTCATCGAAGACACGACACGTGTCGTCACCGTCATCCTGCGCTACCTGCCCAAGCACGCCGAGGCCGTCGGGCCGCTGCGGCAGTACGTGCATGACTACAGGGTAAATAATTGATAATTGATAATAGATAATTGAGAAACGACGCGCTGCTTATGCGTCAATCACAGATATGATAGTTTGTATAGCAGAGAAACCCAGTGTCGCCAAGGACATCGCCCGCATCATCGGGGCGACGGCCAGCCGCGACGGATATATGGAGGGCAACGGCTACCAGGTGACATGGACGTTCGGACACCTGTGCGAGCTGAAGATGCCCGAGGACTACACGCCGATGTGGAAGTCGTGGAGCCTGTCGGTGCTGCCCATGATACCGCCCCGCTTCGGCATCCGGCTGAAGGACGACCAGGGCATCAAGAAACAGTTTGCCACCATCGAGCGACTGATGCAGGCCGCCGACGGCATCATCAACTGCGGCGACGCTGGACAGGAGGGAGAGCTCATCCAGCGGTGGGTCATGCAGAAGGCACAGGCCAGCTGTCCCGTGCAGCGACTGTGGATTTCGTCGATGACCGATGAGGCCATCCGCGAGGGCTTTGCCACGCTGAAAGACCAGTCGGAATACCAGTCGCTCTACCTGGCCGGACTGTCGCGTGCCGTTGGCGACTGGCTTTTGGGCATCAATGCCACGCGTCTGTATACCATTAAGTACGGCCAGAACCGTCAGGTGCTGTCCATTGGCCGTGTGCAGACCCCTACGCTGGCCCTCATTGTCAACCGCCAGAAGGAGATAGACAACTTCAAACCCGAGCCCTACTGGGTGCTGGCCACCGTCTACCGCGACACCACTTTCACCGCCACGCAGGGCAAGTTCACATCGAAGGAGGAGGGCGAGCAGGCCTTCTCGCTCATCGAGGGCAGGCCGTTCACCGTCACCAAGGTCGAGAAGAAGAAGGGCAGGGAGACACCGCCGTCGCTCTTCGACCTCACCTCGCTGCAGGTGGAGTGCAACCGGAAGTTCGGTTTCTCGGCAGAGACGACGCTGAACCTCATCCAGAGCCTCTATGAGAAGAAACTGGCCACCTATCCGCGTGTGGACACCACCTTCCTGCCCGACGACGTCTACCCCAAGTGTCCGCAGACGCTGAACGGCCTTTTCCAGACACGCTTCTACGGACAGGCACCCTACGCCGAGCTGGTGAAGACGCTGGCCGCCGTCAAGCCGCTGCCGAAGTCAAAGAAGGTGTTCGACACGTCGAAGGTCACCGACCACCACGCCATCATCCCCACCGGCATCGTGCCGCAGGGTCTGAGCGACATCGAGCAGAAGGTGTACGACCTCATTGCGCGCCGCTTCATCGCCGTGTTCTACCCTGACTGCGAGTTCTCCACCACCACCGTCCTCGGTGAAGTCCGGTCTGCTGCGACTGAGTCGCAGCCTACGGAACAGACGATAGAGTTCAAGGTGACGGGAAAGGAGATTCTGAAGCCGGGCTGGCGCGTGGTATATGCCAAGGACGCCGCCACGCAGGACGATGACGACGAGAAGAAGAAGCAGGCCGAGGAGGAACGCACGCTGCCCACCTTCGAGAAAGGCGAGAGCGGCCCCCACACACCTACGCTGACCGAGAAGTGGACCACACCGCCCAAGTACTACACCGAGGCCACCCTGCTGCGCGCTATGGAGACTGCCGGCAAACTGGTGGACGACGAGGAGCTGCGGCGTGCCATGAAGGAGAATGGCATCGGCCGTCCCTCCACCCGTGCCGCCATCATCGAGACGCTCTTCAAGCGCCACTACATCCGCAAGGAGCGCAAGAACCTCGTGGCCACGCCGACAGGCATGGAGCTCATCGACCTCATCCGCGAGGAACTGCTGAAGAGTCCTGAGCTGACAGGCATCTGGGAGAAGAAGTTACGCGACATCGAGGCCAAGAAGTACGATGCCCGCCAGTTTATCGAGGAGCTGAAAGTGCAGGTCAGCGACATCGTGCGCCAGGTCATCAGCGACCCGTCGAACCGCCACGTCACCATCATGCCGGCCGAGGCGTCCAAGAGTCCTGCTGCGAAAAAGAAAAGCACCGGTGCGTAGCTGGCGACCGCCAGCTGCGACGTGTTAATCCCTAAGGCTTAACAGCTGTTTGGCTACGGTGACTGCCGAATTGGCATTGTCGCTGTAGCCGTCGGCGCCTATCTCGTCGGCAAAGCCCTGCGTGACGGGGGCACCGCCAACCATCACCTTCACCTGCTGGCGGATGCCGGCGGCTTCCAGCGCGTCGATGACCTCCTTCATGTAGCCCATCGTCGTGGTCAGCAGTGCCGACATGCACAGGATGTCGGGCTGGTTTTCCTTGACGGCCTCGATGAACTTGTCGGCAGAGACGTCGATGCCGATGTTCACCACCTCGAAACCGCAGCCCTCGAGCATCGAGGCCACGAGGTTCTTGCCGATGTCGTGCAGGTCGCCCTTGACGGTGCCGATGACCACTTTTCCTAACGACGTGGAGGCCTGTCCGGCCAGCATGGGTTTCAGCAGTTCGAGAGCAGCCTTCATGGCACGTCCTGCCATCAGCAGCTGTGGCACGAAGGCCTGGCCGTCCTGGAATTTCCGGCCCACCTCGCTCATGGCCTGTATCATCTGGCCATTGATAAGCTCCTGCGGTGCGATGTCGGCTGCGATGGCATCCTTGGTGGCTGCTGCCGCCTCCTCGCTCTTGCCGTGAAGGATGGCTTGGTACAAACGCTCTTCTGCGCAGCCATTCCCCTCCCTTGCAGGGGAGGGGTTAGGGGTGGGGTGACTAATGTTATTGATGGAAGAAACTGCCCCTTCCCCTACAAATGACATGAGCGGCTGCGCATGGCTTTCACCTGTTGTTAGCGGCGATAGATAGATACCTGTCACGGGTTGTGTCGCCTTGGCGAAGAGTCGGATATGCTGGTCGGTGGTGCCGCAGCAGCCACCGATGATGTTCAGGTGGTGTCCCTCGAGCAGCGGCCAAACGTCGGCCAGCAGACTCTCCGGTGTCTTGTTGTAGCGTCCGCTGCTGTCAGGCTGTCCTGCGTTGGGATAGAGGCTGACCCTCGTGTCGAAGCTGGCCAGCTGTCTGACGAGTGGCGTCATGGCGGGAACGTCGGCGACGCAGTTGATGCCGACGGAATAGAGGTGAGAGCTAAGAGGTGAGAGGTGAGAGGATAGATTTTGTAGGAAATGTATAATGTTCTGACCCAGCATGTTGTGACCGTCGGCCGTGGAAACGCTGAAACTGAGCATGATGGGCAGGGTGGGGGCGATGGTGCTTGCTGCATCGATGGCGATGCGGGCAATCTCCACGTCGAAAATGGTCTCGATGAGCAGCGCGTCAACGCCGCCGTCGCGCAGTGCCTCGATTTGTTCGGTATACGCCTCGCGGAGTGCGGCAGCAAATTTTTCACTCTTCTCTTTTCCCTCTTCACCGAAGAAAGTCTTGCTCGTCGGACCGATACTGCCTGCCACGAAGCGGGGCTTGTCCGGCGTGCTGCATTCGTCGGCACACTGGCGGGCCAGTCGGGCGGCGGCGAGGTTAATGTCGCGGACGCTGTCCTGCAGCCCGTAGTCTTGTAGTGAGATGCGCTGTGCGTTGAACGTATTCGTCTCGATGATGTCGGCACCGGCCTCTAAGTATTTGCGGTGTATGTCGCTGACGATGAACGGTGCCGTCAGCGACAGCACGTCGTTGCAGCCCTTCAGGTCCGTCGGGTGACTGGCGAAGCGCGCTCCACGGAAGTCCTCTTCGCGCAGGTGGTACTGCTGTATCATCGTACCCATAGCCCCGTCGAGCACCAGGATGCGGTCGGATTGCACAGAAGGGTCGGTTCTGCTGTGCATTTTTTCCTCCGAGTACACAGCGGCACCGACACTGCTGTGCATCTTTTCCTCGGTGATACGGATGATTTCCTCCACCTCACGGTCAGCCTCGCTTGACTGGTATTCCTCGACGATGCGCAGGGCCTGCTCCACCTCGCGTTCGTTATGGAAGTCCATCTCGATGTGTACGCCGTCGCCGCCGATGTTGTCGAGCAGCGGGCGCAGCTCGTCCAGCGTCACCCAGCAGGCCATGATGCTCTTGCCGTGGGCCAGTATCTTCCTGTACAGGTCGTACCACTTCGGACTGCCGCCCTGCGGCTCGCCCACGCCGGGCGTCCACTGTATGGCGTTCAGCTCGTCGATCTCCAGCAGCGCGTCGAGGTGGTGCATGGCTCCCACGCCGTCCAGGTGGTACAGCGTGTAGTCAATCTTCTGGCACTGCTCGCGGATAAACGGCTGCACGAAGCGGCGGTAGTCGTCGCGGCTGATCATCGTCGAGATGTCGCTCTGCAGCTTCGACATCTTGCCGGGTGCCCATGCCGAGAAGTAGCAGAAGGCCATCTCGTCGCCCTCGCGGATGATGTCGTACAGCTCGTCGAACACGCGGAAGTAGATGTCGTTGATCTGCTGCATCTGCCGCTCCAGCACCTCTGGCTGCATCACCGTGTCGAGCAGCACCTTGTCGGTACCCTTTAGCGCCGCCAGCACGTCGAGGCCTTCCATCAGGTCGGGCATGCCGACGTAGTAGTGGCCCTGCGCCTTCTGCTTGCAGGCTCGCAGCAGCTCCTTGTGCAGCAGCCAGTTGGGGTGGTTGGGGTCGAACGTGATATCGTCGACGGGAGAACCGTCGGCCACAGGGCGGGGGTGAATCCATATCGTGTCCTCGCCGCCCTCGAACACACCGCCGAGGATGGCGGCCAGCGAGCCGGGCCCCAGCTGCGTGTTGGCTACGGGCAGCATGTCGGCCATCAGCGACGAGTGTGCCACGTACCAGTCCAGGTACTCGGCACGCCATTGCGGGTCAAACCACCGCTGGTTCAGGTTCTTGTACGGCTTAGGTTCAGGTATGTCGGCGTGGGGCGTCACTCCCTCCTGGAAGTGCTCCCACATATTGATTATGATGCCTTTGTGGTTCCACCAGTCGATATACCGGCGTTTGGTCTCCTCAAGATTCTTCTTCCAAGTGTTCATCATCTGATGTCGTTGCTCGTTCTTCTTTATTATAATAACGTTCGTGGCCGTCCGATGTCCCCATGCTTTGATATAAAAACGTTTCATGCAAAGTTAACAAACCCTTCACCGACGGGTCAAGTGGTTGATAGCCTGTCTGTTACGGTGAAGGGTTCTTTTTCGCCATATTCCACCTGATGTTAGGTGCTACAGCGGATACGCTTACCTGCTACAGCGGAAACGCCTACCTGACGTCTTCACTTGCGGGAAAACATGCTGGTTGATATTCTCAGGGCAGTGGTTTTCTTCCGTCGCATGCTGCTTTTTCGTCGTAGGATGCTTGTTTTTCAATTGCCGACGTCCGTCAGCAACATTGCCGACAACCGTCAACCACTTTGCCGACAACTGTCAGCAACGTTGCCGACGGCCGTCGGCAATAGTTTAGTGAGCGAGTTACGACACATAGTCAGCGAGTGTCGTGAATAAGTCATTGCCAGGTGTCCAAATTTTTAGGGTTTTCTTGGTTGTTTTATTATTTCTTCGTACCTTTGCGGCAGATTAACGATGAACGAACAATGAAGACAAGGTTTTTACTCATGCAGGTCTTGATTGCTGCTGCAATGCTGTTCGGCACGGCTACCGTCGCCGAGGCACAAGACAACAGTAAGTTTACAACAGGCAAAGTGGCCGGCATCCGTCCGCTGGGCTGGATGCAGACGCTGCTACAGCGACAGCACGACGGGCTGACAGGACACCCTGAGGCACTGTCGTACCCCTACAACTCATGTCTGTGGGCAGGCGAGATATCCCGTCCCGACGAGAGCTACGGCGACAACTGGTGGCGCTACGAACAGACGGCGTACTACACCGAGGGAATGCTGAAGCTGGGCTACGAGCTGGGAGCCGACGAGATGGTCAGCAAGGCCATGGAGGGCATAGAGTACACGCTGGCACACCCCGACGAGAACGGTGTGCTGGGCAACTCGACGCTGGTGGGCATCACGTGGCCCATGTCCGTGTTCTTCCGCGTGCTACAGGCCAAGTACGAGCACGATGGCGACGAGCGCATACCCAAGGCACTGGAGAAACACTACCTGAACTTCACCCCCGAGGACCTGGCAGGCGGCATCGTGGGCGGCCGTAACATCATGTCCTTGGAGGGCATTCTCTGGACTTACGGCAAGACGTACAACACGAAGCTGCTGCAACTGGCCGAGGACGCCTGGGCCATACAGGACAAGTTCGCCGTCGACGAGACGGCCATCACGAGCGACGAGCCGTTCTACATGCACGCCGTGACGTTCTCGGAGATGCTCAAGCTGCCGCTGCTGCTCTATGCCTACACGGGCAGACAGCACTACCTGGACCTGGCTATGGAGGCCGTCCGCAAGGTGGAGCGCGAGTCGATGCTGCCCGACGGTGTGCCGTCGAGTGCTGAGTTCCTGTGCGGCAACAACATCAGCACGAGCCATGAGACCTGCGTCATCGTGGACTACACGTGGACGCTGACCCACTTCCTGCAGGTGACGGGCCAGGCCGAGTGGGCCGACAAGCTGGAGCAGGCCGTCTACAACGCCGGTCTGGGAGCCATCACCAAGGACTTCCGCTCGCTGCAGTACTTCTCGTCCGTCAACCAGTTTATTGCCACCGGCTCGTCGAACCATAACATCTACAAGCACGGCTCGACGTGGATGGCCTACCGTCCGACGCACGAGACGGAGTGCTGCTCGGGCAACGTGAACCGCATGCTGCCGAACTTCGTCAGCCGTATGTGGATGACCGACAGCGAAGGTGGGGCAGTGGCCACGATATACGGTCCGAGCAAGGCCACGTTCCCGACGGACAAGGGCAACGTGACCATTACGTGCGAAACCGCCTATCCCTTCATGGAGATGCTGGAGTTCAGAGTCAGCGGTGACGAGGGAGCCAGCATCCCCCTGACGTTGCGCATCCCTTCGTGGTGTAGCCATGCTTCCCTTGTTGTCAACGGCTCCCCCGTTGACCTGCTTCTGCCTACCGGTACCTTCATAAAAGTGTCGTCAGCCGTGAAGAATGGCGATGTCATCACACTGACCCTGCCGATGACCGTTGAAAAGAAGACCCTCGAGGGACAGGGTGTCTACTTCCAGCGTGGCCCGTTACTCTATGCCTATGCCATCCCCCAGCAGATGACCGAGGATACTGAGGAATATGCCAACATGCACGGTAAGAAGCCAGAGAATGCCGAATTCAAGTGCTGGAACATCACGCCAACGGGTGATTTCAACTACGCCTACACCGACGACGGCCAGCCATTGGAGGCTTTTGAATGTGGTGGCAGTGCCGATGCACCCATCTTCCCATTCGATCTCGAAACAGTCCTCCTGAAGTTGCGCATCCCCGTGAAGCAGATAGAATGGGACCTCGTGGACGGCCGCTACACCCCCGCGCAGCCTGAGCAAGGCAGGCTGAAGCTGCTGGGCGACGCCACACAGTATATCGACCTCGTGCCTTACGGCTGCACCGAGCTGCGACTGACCGTGTTCCCCGATGCCGACGCCAAGCCGCTGCCAGCCCCTGAGGAGCCGGACTACAGCCGTCCTGCCGACGCACCCGACTGCGTGGAAGCCATCGACGGCATCTACTACGCCTACTTCGAGGAGCCGCGCTTCTGCTGGGACGAGCCTGTCTACTGCAAGTGGCGCACGGCTGACGACGCCACCACCGACCTGCACAGCAACAAGGACGGCGACCTCTGCGAACTGGTAGGCACCACCGCCAACGGCCGTAAGGTGTGGCGATGGACAGGTCCCGCCGTCAGCAGTCCTGCCCCCGTGGAGCTGATCTTCACCAACCACGACCTGCTGACCGACATCATGGCGTTCGAGAACAGTGGCTACTACCGCTATGACCGACTGCTCTACAAGGCCAGCCATACCAGCTCCATTGCCACCCTTACTGCTGACAAGGCCCGTTCTGCAGGCTGGTACACCCTCGACGGTCGCCGCCTGACGGGTCGCCCCACCGCCAAGGGTGTGTATGTCCGTGGAAACAAGAAGGTCGTCGTCAAGTAGCCAGCACCCTTCATCCGTCAAAAACCCTTCACCACAACGGCTTGACACTCTTCGTGTTGCCGCTATGGTGAAGGGTTTGTGTTAGCGCTGGAAGAAACTATAAGATTGCAAGGTTTGGCTAAAAAGTGCAGGAAAAGTTTGGAATGTTCACATTTTCTTTATATCTTTGCGCTGTGATAGCAAACTATCTGACGTATGACGACACAACAGATGACACAGCAGATAGCCGAGTACTTCAAGACACAGCCCGTCCTGAAGGCATGGCTTTTTGGCTCCTTTGCCCGTGGCGAGCAGCGTGAAGACAGTGATGTGGACATTATGATTATCCCTGATAGTGGTGTCGGGCTGTTCAAACTTAGCGGAATGTGCCTTGATTTACAAGCCCTGTTGCAAGTCCCCGTTGATTTAGTTACGGAGAAGGGACTTCTGCCCTTTGCCCGTTCCAGTGTAGAAAACGACAGAATCCTGATTTATGAGAGCAGCGTAAAGACAAGATGCGTTTAGAGCATATTCTGGAAGCTATTGAACGACTTGAGAGACATGCAGGCAATCTGTCTCGCAAAGAACTTGAGTCTGATGTACTGCGCTATTATGGCATAGTCAAGAATATCGAGATTATCGGTGAGGCAGCCAGAATGCTCACCGACGATTTCAAGAAAGCCAATCAGGATGTCCCTTGGCTAAGTATTGCCAACATGCGCAATTTCCTTGTTCATGAGTATTTCCAAGTTGATAGTGATACCGTCTGGGAGGTCTTACATGGCGATATTGTTGAGTTGAAGAAACACGTCGTTCGTTACCTTACAGAAACCGACTGGGAACAATGGGAGCAGATAGAACATAATAATGTGTAACCCTTTTAAACCGCAAATGCCTATGGGCTGAGATAATAAGACAAAGAAACATAAGGACATATAGGATGAACATCCGCTTTTTTTGTGAAAAAATATCCCCGCAATTCCAAGTGAGTTGCGGGGATTTCAGTTCGCGGTCAAAAAACGAGCGTGACAGTCTGTGCGGCAGCTTCGCTTATTGTGACATTTTGGACGAAACGGTAGATGCCGGCCTTGTCGGTGCTGTAGTAGCGCACCTGCAGTGCCTCAGCTGCCGAAGTGCGGAAGACGGTGAACGGTTTACCCGCGCTGCCTACACCCCGACACTCATTACCGGCAAAGACAGCTACCACATCGCCATCAGCAGGCGTGAAAGGTACCGTGGCGGGCAGGTTGGCCGTCAGTTGCTGTTGTACGGGATACTTCTTGCAGCCCTTGAGCAGTGGTGGCACGTAGTCGCTGGTGTTGCCGTAGGGCAGTTCGGGCGTGAAGGTAGCCTGCTCCTCAATGGTAAACAGCTGGCGCAGCTTTGCGCACCAGTAGCACAGGCGGATGTTCACCTCGCGGTCGGTACTGTTGCCGCCGATGGTCAGCACGAAGTAGACGCTGCCGTCGGCATAGATGTTTGGTGCGGCAGGCACGGTGCGCTGCTCGTCGCCAATGAACACCACCATGCGGTCGGCAGTGATGACGTGGGCAGCCAGTTGGTCCTGTAGTTTCACCGTGACGTACATCCAGCTCTCATACAGTGACCGGTCGATGTCCTGCCATGCCGGGTCAGCGTCGTTGCTGGTCAGGTCTGTCTGCCATGCGGGCTTTTCACTGGCCTCAAAGGTATAGTTGCTTGGACTGTCGTCGTCGCTGCTGCAAGCCCCCAGAACGAGGCTTGCCAGCAGAACAATCATTAATCTTGTCTTATTCATAATTCTCACTGATAGTTTTTTATTTTTTGTTGTCCCGCAGAAATCGCAGAAATCGCGGAAATATATATTCTACAAGGCTATTACTGCTCATTCTATTTCTGCTATTTCTGCTATTTCTGTGGGACTTAAATTACTTTACCACAATCTTCTTTCCGTTGAAGATATACACGCCGCTCTGAGTGGGTCGCTTCTGCAGCTTCATGCCGCTAACGGTGTACCAGCCTGTCTGTGGCAGCTGGTCAGTCGTGACAAAGCTGATCTTCGTAGGCTCGTCGACAGTTCCGCTGATGCCGTTGACCTCGTAGGTCATCACCTCGTCAGTCGTAGCGATGATGTCATCGCCGCGCTCGATGGCAAATGTCAGCGGCACTTGTTGCTCTCCTTCTATGCTCAGGAAGTATATACTCCCCTCTCCAATAGGAGATGGGCTGGGGATGAGGCTTTCGCCCACCACTTCGCCACCAGCGAAGGCGATAAGCCTGTCGCCCTCCTGCAGCTCTACACCCACGGCCTCGGCCACCACGCTCATCGTCGTGGCGAAGCGTGCGGGGGCGTACTGCGGTGCGTAGGCCACCGTCGTCTCGAAGAAGTTCTCGCCCGGCTCGTAGTACGGATAGGTGAACGTGGCGGTGGTCTGCTTCTGGCGGTGTATCATATAGCCCTCGCCCGGCTTCATGTACTTCAGCGTGCCCTGCCACTTACCGCCGCCCTTACCGTCGGCGGTGAACATGGCGAACTCATGCTGGTTCTTCACCACGTCGCCCGGCGTCGCCTCGTCGAAGTATTCCGTCAGGGCTGTCGTCACGGGCAGGTTCACCAGTGGCGTATAGCCTATGCTGCTCCATCCCGGCTTCACCGTCATGGTGCGCTGTTCGGCGTTCATGTATGCTGTACCCCAGATGTCTATCTGGTGGTCGTTCTGCACCAGCACGCTGTAGCTCACCTTCTGCGACAGCCTCAGGTCCTCGATGTCCGAGCCGGTGGTGCTGATCCACTGCCCTTTCTTATAGACCAGCGTCAGGCCCTCCGAGTCTTCGGTCAGTATGTCGCCTTCCTGCCACTGGAACCTGCTGAGTACCGACTTCAGGGTGACAAAGTTCTCGTTATAGACGTTGAACGACATCCAGTTCCAGCCCTGTGCCAGGTCTATCGTCTGCTGGTACATGTTCTCGGCAATCATCTTGACAGGCTTGTCTACAGTACCCACGATGGCCTTGCTGCCGAAGTTGATCAGTTGCGACGGTGTCAGCTGCATGGTCTTTCCCGTAGCGTAGTGCCATAGGCAGAAGCTTAGCTGCCGGGCTACCGTGGTGCTGTCATAGACGGTCATGTAGAGCATGCTCTGTCCTGTAGCGGCGTCGTACTCGATGTTGTTCACACCCATGCAGCGGCCGTTGGCGTCGAAGGCGGCCACCTTGTCGTGTGAGTCGGTGACCAGCGTGTTGTTTATAAACACCTGTGCCACAATGTTCATCGAGTAGCGCATCATGCTCGGGTCAACCTTCCATTCGGGTGCCTTGCCCTCCACGGTCAGTTCCAGGTAGTAGGCATCCGTCATGCCGTCCTCGTCGGTCAGGTAGATCATCTGGTCGTAGGTGCCCACCTCCAGGTTCGGGCTGATGGTGAAGGTCACCTCGTCCTCGCCTTGCGGCTGCACGATGTCGCTCGTCTTGTCTGCCGTTATCCAACGCGGTATGTTCTCGATGGTGTAGGTATGTGCCTTGCCGCCACTGTTCAGGATGACGCCGCTGAGTGTCAGCGACTTGCCTTGCTGGACGGTCACGTTGCGGTGCTTGCCTAATGACATCCATGTCAGCGGGTTGCGGTTCACGTAGAAGCACTCCGTGGCCGGCGACTTCATGAAGTTACCGTTCTTGTCGGGAATGTCGTAGAGCGTCACATAGACGTTCTGCTTGTTGATGCGTGCGTCCTGCTCGTCAATGTTCACCAGCACCAGGTTGTCGCGTCCCACGTAGCTGAACAGCAGGTTGTGCAGGTGCTCGTAGGCAGCCACTGGTGCCCCCATGGTGCGGTCGATGCGGGCGGTGATGTCGTCAACGGGATCAACGAACACGCTGTCGCGCTTGCCAGTGTCGATGCCGTCGTTGTCGCGCTTCACTCGGGTGCTCAGTGCTAAGGGTTGCAAGGTGATGTTGCCGTTCTTCTGTTGCTCCTGGTGGTCGAACGGCATGTGCAGCAGCAGTCCGCGCTCCTCACCGCCCGGCGACTTCTCCGAGTAGCGTCTGATGAGCGTCGTAGGTAGCGCCTGCTCGAAGAGCATCAGTCCGTCGATATGGCCCGTGAAGGGATTCTCCTCCATGATGGCGGGGTTGCCTTTCTCCTGCCATACCATGTCGCCGAGGTAGAAGCGGTTGCCAAGCATGCCGCCGAGCGAGTCGGTGGTCAGCTGGGCCTTTGCCACGTTATCAATATAGATGCTGGCCACATTGCGGGCACGGTTCACGGTCATGGCATAGTGGTGCCAGCCGTCGTCGCACAGGTTGTCGCCCAGTTCGAACTCACGTCCGTTGGTGCGATACTTCAGTGTAGCATCCTCGAAACCGATGAAGAACTTGTGCAGTGCGCCCTCGTCGTTGGCCTTTCCTGCACCGTTGGCCAACAGCGTACCGTTCTCCTGGGCAGTCTTGAACCAGAACATCAGTGTGTAGTCCTGCTCGTCGTCGCGCTGGAAGAGGTCGCTGCGCAACTTCAGACCGTATGTCTTGACTTGCTCGCCCAGGTCGGTAGTCGTGAAATAAGGTACGGCACTGCCATTGGCATCCTTCGTCCAGTTACCGCCTAACAGGGCCATGATTTCGTCGGCAGACTTGCCGGCCACGTCGCCAGAGGCTATTTCGTATACTAATAAAATATCTTTTGAATGCATGATGGGTACAGCCTCTCCGTCCAACACATGCCAGTTGTCGCTGCCTAACTTTTCTACAAGTTCTGCTACTGGCATCGAGCCGACTACATTACCATTCATCTCACTCCAGTTCTGGTAACTCCAGTTGTTTGTAAAGCTACTGCCGTTGTTACCTATGCCACTTCTATCATCGAAGCTCATGTTAGATATAGAGGAATTGTAAGTTCCTTTCTCCAAACAATTGTGAACTTGCACATTATTCTTGTTGTCAAGGTATCCAATAATAGCTCCGCTGGAAATGCCGCCACTAACACTGCCGTCAAAAAGACAGTTGGTAATGTTTTCATGACCGTTGCCATGGGCTATTATACCACCCATAAATAAAAATGATCCATCCACCCTTGCAGAAATATGACAGTTACTAATGGTATTCTGCTTATCTGATAAATAGTCCGAATTTCCTATTAATCCTGCGGTGTGACTTTTCCCTTTTATGGTACCTGTTACCCGTAGGTTCTTAATAGTATAACCTACGGCACTGGAAAACAGACCACAAGCGCCGGATTTTTCTGACTCGATATTCATGCTTATGGTGTGTCCATTACCATCGAAGATGCCACGATACGGGGAAAATTCGCCTGTGCCTACAGTCCTGTCAACAGTGATGTCGGCATTTAATACTGCATTCACATCCTTTTTACCCTTAGCTTCCTCCACCATAGTAGTAAAGGTATTCCAGTCTTCTGCTGTGTAGATGATGAAATTGCCATCTTCATCAAACGAAATTGGAACCATTTTATACTCCTTTGTGGCATGGCTATTGCTAACCGTCACCTTATCGGCATTGGCTGCGCACACCCACGTCGTGCAGTCGTCGAACTTCGTCTTGATGTCGGTTGGGGCGAACAGGCCATTCTTGATTTGCACTTGGCCGTAGTCCTCCATCCAGCCCACGAAGCCTCCGTTGCCCTTAGCGTTCTCACCCTCAAAGCTGCCGTCGAACATGCAGTCGGAGATGGTGAGCTGCTTGCACTTGGCAGCATTGCCCACGATGCCGCCCATGGCGGCTTTGCCGCTGACACTGCTGACGAGACGTGCCGACACGTGGCAGCGCTCCACCGTCACCGTGGCATCATCGGCAATCGTGGCGATGAGGGCGCCCATATTCTTGGCAGTGCTGCTGACGGTGCCTGCCGTGCGGAGGTTGCGGATGGTGGCATTGCCCACGACGGCGAAGAGGCCGGCACCTTGGTCACCATCGTTCTTGATGTTGCAGGTCACCGTGTGGCCGTTGCCCTCGAAGATGCCTCTGTATGCCACCTCCTTGGCTGCCGGCACAGTGACAGTCAGGTCGGTCATCAGCGTGGCATTGACATCGTACTGCCCATTAGCCTTCGTCACCATCTGGGTGAACTTCGTCCAATCACCGGCTTCGCGAATGGAAATCTTTTTTAGGGCATTGGGGTCTCCTGTGGGATCTAACTTCAACGACATACCCTCGGGTTGAGCCCACGAGGCACCGTCGAGCGTCAGGTGGGCGCCCTGTGCCAAGTCGCTGGCGTAGGTGCCGCGACCGTCGTTCATCGGGTAGTAATCGACCAGTCCCAGTTCATAGCCCGTCAGCTGTTTGCCGCCGTAGCGGTTCAGACCTGTCAGGTCCATGGCACGGTACCACAGACGGCCTTGCAACATGCGGCCCGTGAAGTACTTCGTCGTGCCCGACTCGTCGGCAGCACCGAACGTCAAGGGGCCGGCACCGCTGTAGGTCACGCTGTCCATGCGTCCCATCTGCTGGTCACCGTAGAGCATCAGCCGCTTGTTGTCGTTGTCCAATACCAGGGCCACACGCTGGAATCCGACGGTGTCCAGTGCGGCAGTGCTCTCCAGCGTCTGGCCGTCAACGACGGCCTTCAGGTGACGCTCCTTGGTCAGCCACAGCTGCAGCTGCTTGCCCTCGCTGCCGTGGCTGAAGATAGGCATGTCGCTGCCCTTGGCCTCGGTTTTGACCATCACCTCAACGGTCAGGTTCTTGCCCGCAAAGTTGCGGCGCGACTGCGTCTGGGCATAGCCGTTGCCGCCAAACTGCAGCGACGGTGCCTCCTGGACGCTGGTCTCGTTAGTCTCGCCCGTCACCTCGAAGTTGGTGGTCGGTTGCAGGTAGTTGTATTCGATGTCCTCGGAGAAGTTGAACACAATGTTGTCGCCAGCACCTACGATGCCACTCTTGGGCTCTGGTGAACCGAAGAGCTTCGGGCGGCGCGTGTCCTTCACGCCACTGAGCACCTTCGACTCGTTGGTCAGGAATCCGTTGCCGTTCCTGCAGAACAGCACGGCCCGCAGGTCGTAGGCCTTCTCCATCTCCTCGCCCTCGCCGAAGAAGCGTGTCTGGATGTTGCCGTTCACGGGTATCATTTCCTTCGTACCACTGGCGGCGCGGTAGAGCGTCGAGTCGGCGTAGTAGCCGCACAGGTTGGTCCAGTAGTCGTCACCACGGGTGGTCTCCTTATACTGGAACTCTATGTGGTCGAAGTTGTGCTGGTTCTTGTCGAAGCCGCCGATGGTGACGGGCAGGTACCAGCCCTTGCCCTGCTCCTGCGGTGCGTCGCAGTTCAGCACCCACTTGTCGCCCGGCGTGAGGATGGCCACGCTGCCTGCCGTCTGCAGGTAGTGTACGTCGAAGGCCACTTCAGCATAGCAATCGACATCGCCCTGCGAGATGATGCCTATCTGCAGGCCCTCGTAGTCGAACTTCTCGCCGGCATACACCTCAAGGGTCTTCTCCGTTACCTGTCCTGGGCGTACCTCGATGGTTCGCGAGGTGCCAGTGAGCGGCATGCCGTCAATCATCAGGCGGGCACCGTCGGGGTTCTTCATATCCACCTGATAAAGGTCGAAGTAGGCGTAGGCGGCCTCTGGCTGTTCGCTCTCGTTGGTCAGGTAGAGTTTGAAGCGTGCGGGTTCGCCGTAAGGCACACCGCTCACGCTCTGCTTGTCCATGGCTATCTTGGGATTCTCAATCTTCTTGGTGCGCACGTCAAGCACCGTGCCGGCGCGGTTGAACACCGTCTTGCGCTCGCCCTCATACGGACGGCAGGTGGCACCGCCACGGGTGCGATAGACGAAGCTGTGCGGATAGCTGAACTCGCTGGTCTTGAACTCGCGGTCCAGGTAGGCATTGACGTAGGCCCGCTGCTGCCAGAAGTCCTGGCTCAGGAAGATGTCGTCGGTGGTGAATGCCGGAATGGCCTGTGAGGGTTGTGCCGTTGCACGATAGACGTCGAAGTCCAGGTGGCTCTTCTTGTCCATGCTGACGCTGAAACTCTCGGTGCGGCTGTACGACGACGACTCCGTGTGCTTGGGCGTCACGTCGAAGCTGGCCACTGGCGACAGCTTCACCTCGACATTGGCTCCCATGCCCGAGGCCTTCAGACTGAAGCCACTGCCCGCCGAAAGGCCGAGCAGCCTGGCGGCCATCGTGCCGACGATGACGGCGGCATTGGCCAGTCCGTTGTCGAAATAGCCGTCTTTGATGGGGGTGAAGGGGCTCACGAACGAGTTCATCAGCGAATAGTCGCTTGAGAACGACTCGCTGTAGTTGATTGTTGTGCCGCCGTCAACGTCGTAGTTGGCCACGAGGTCGGTGGCATCCAGCTTCTCCTTCTCGTTGCGGGCTATCATCTCCATCCAGCCCTTCATGGACTCATGATACTGCAGCGCCTCGTCCGTGAAAGGCTTTGAATAGTTCTTGGGATAGACCACCTCGTAGTTTACGCCGAAGTCTTCGCTGTCGCGGCCCACCATCGACCAATAGACGGGCTTGCCCGAGACATTGGCCTGCGTCTGTGCTTCTTCCTTGGTGCCTGTGAACATCAGCGACTGGCACTGAGCGGTGAGCTGCGGTATCAGCTGATGAATGATGTAGTGCTGCGAGTGGACGAAGTTCGACCGCAGCGTTGCTCCGTAGGTCAGCACCTCTTCGCGCACCAGGTGCAGGGGGTAGCCCTCGTGGTCTACGCCGCGTGCTATCTCCACCATGCGGCCTGACTCAAGCTCGCCGCCCGACCGCTGGAACGTGCTGTCGGGGATGGCGCGAATGGCTGTGCCAGGCTTCACCTCGATGTTCTGCACCGTACCGATGTAGAGGTCGCCGTCGGCACCCACTAATTTCGGGTCGCTGCTGGTCGAGATGTCCTCGGTAGTGGTCATCGTGTATTCGAAGGCGCGTTCGCCGCTGCCTGAGACCACCAGATTCATCTTTGTCTCAGCACCGACTTCAACCTCTATGCCCTGCGACGTGGAGGCACCCACGCCCATTGGGGCGGCCACGATGCCTACGCTGGTCTTGAACTTAAAGCCCGCGCCCAGGTTGATTTCCAGACCGGCCTTCCACTCCATGTCCATGGTATAGGCGCGCTTCAGCGTTGCGCCTTTCGACATCGTGGCATGTGACGAACCGCCGGGCGGGTCGCGCAGGATGTCCAGCAGCAGCGGTTGCTCGCAGCTCAGAATGTCCTGAGCACCCGTGGGCTGCATGATGTTGAACACATAGCCCTTCAGCGGCACGGCCTCGTAGTAGGTTCCGTCCTGCAGCAGCGTCATGGTCATGGTCTGTAGGGCGTCGTCGCCCGTCAGCAGGTATGGCTTCTGGGCTATCTGCATCACGTAGTCGGCATGGCCTAATGAGTCGAGCTGCACGGTGTCGCGGTGCAGGGCATCGACCATGCCGTTGTGGATGGTCACCACGCCGCCCGGAAGGCTCACCACGTCGATGGTGTCGCTCTTCATATTGTTGTTATAGTAGTATTTCTCAGCAGCCGAGATCCAGAGCGGATACTTCTTGTCGATGCTGAACACGGGATGGCCGAAGGTATAGGCAGTTTCTCCATCGGAGGTCTCGTAGGCCAAGGTCAGCTTCTGCTTGCTGCCCGCCAGGTTCTTGAACGAGTAGTACTGGTCGCCGAAGAAGTTGAACTTGCTGAAGCCCTGCTGCTTGTATTCGATCAGTACCGGCGAGTGGTAGATGCGGCTGTACTTGGCCTGGTATTCCTCTACTACAGTTTTCATCACGGTATGGTCACCCGATGTCTTCCATTCGCCACGGAGTGTGTCGCTGTGCATGACGATGGAGTCAGAGAGGTCGATGACGTCGCCCACCTGTCCGTCCTGGAAGAGGGTGGCATAGCCCTTGGCGGTAATCTGCTGGATCTTCCACTTCACGGGCGGCAGCAGCACCTCGTATTCACCCGTATAGGGGTCTGGCGATACCACCAAGCGGTTCAGTGTGGTGTGTACGGTGGTCTGGTACTTGTGCTTGCTGTCCACCTTGCAGGCAGCCTCGTGGCGGAACACCTCGTCGCGCTCCTTCAGGTTGCGGTCCTGCTTGTCGAACACCAGGCGCGAGCTGTTGTCGCCCTCTAAGGTGAATACCATCTGCAGGTTGTCGCCCAGGTTGTTCTTCGACAGGGCATAGCCCAGGGGCAGTTCACCCTGCGTGTTGCCGCCCACCACGCGACCGATGAGTTTTACACGCGTTTGGTCGTAGAACAGCAGGCCGGCCTTGTCGGTCTGTATGTCGTAGGCCGTCTGCGTGTCGGGGTCATCGTCGTTCTCGTGGTAGAAGCCGTCGCGCCAGAATTTGTGGCCGTCCTTCACGGCCTGTATGCTCTTGTGCTTGCCTTTCAGGATGCGGAAGGAAAACTTACCCTCGTGGTCGGTGGTCACGGGGCCGGCAGCGTTCTTCACCTCGTAGCCATCTACCAGGAACGATGCACCCTGCACGGGGATGCTGGTGCCGTCGTAGGTCACGAAGCCCGACAGCTTCACGCTCTCGCCGACCTCTATGGCCTGGCCCGTCACGACGTTGTCGCCGGGGTGGGTGCCGAATTCGATGGTCAGCGGCGTCAGGCCGTTGATGCCCATGGCAGTAAACTGGTAAACGGTCGATGCAGCGTTGACGTAGGGCAGGTCGGACAGCCGGAAGCGTCCGCTCTCATTGGTGGTGTCCTTCTTCTCCTTGCCGTCAGGCAGTGTCGTGACGATGGTCATGCCCGGTATGCCCGTGCCGTCGAGGAAGCGCAGGTAGCCCTCCACCGAGGCGGTCTGATAGCACATGCCCTCTACCTCCTTGGTCTCGTCGTAGCTGATGCCCTCGCAGCTGGTCACTCCGCGTACCTTATATATATATTGATGGACGGGCGATGTTGCCTTGTCCTCATACTGCATGTCGGTAATCTGGGTGGCCAATGGCTTGGTGCCGAAGTTTGCATCGTTCTTGTCCTTGCGCCATACCTCGTAGTAATCGACTGGCTCGTCGGTCTCGTTCTCCCACGTCAGCAGCACCGAGGAGGGACGCGTCTCCGTCTCGAGCGACTGCTTGGCAATGTGACCCAGGTTCTCGTAGTAGAACAGGCCGTAAGAGACATCACTGCTGGGAGGCTGGACAGTGGAAGTAGTGGGCAGAGGCATGTCTTCGAACCCTTTCGCCCAGCCTTCGGCAAACATGGCGATGATTTCGTTGGCAGACATGTCGTAAGCATCGCCAGGAGGGGTGCCCTGCGCATATTCTTTGGTACAATAGCTGTTGTCGAGGGTCAGTTTGCCCGCAGTGCCATGTCGTGCCCATGTGGCACAGTTGTCGAATTTCGTTCTAATAGCAGCTGGCGAAAAGAGACTGTTTTGGATGACGACATCACCACCAGATAGGATATTACCTATGAAGCCACCGTTGCTGTGACAGTTGTCACCTGTAAACAGGCCATCGAACAGACAGTTGCGCATGTTGACGATGGAACCTTGAACCTGTCCCACGAAACCGCCATTGGTGGCTTCGCCGCTGATGGTGCTGTTGATCTCTGCCGAAACGCGGCAATTCGTCACTGACAGACTGCCGTTGAGTTGGACTATTCCCACTAATCCGGCAGTATATTTCCGTCCGCTCGAAATGCTGCCATTGATGTGCAAGTTGCGGATGGTGGCGTTGCTCACCTGACTGAAGGGTGCCGTTAACACATTATTGCCTGTGATGCTGCAGGTCAGCGTGTGGCCGTTGCCCTCGAAAGTACCCCGGTAAGGTGTTTTATTGCCTACGCCTGCCTGGGTGCTGATGCTGATGTCGGCCATGAGCCAGGCATTGACACCGTATTCTCCCTGAGACTCTTTCACCATATTGACAAAGGTGTTCCAGTCGGCAGTATTATAAATCGCAATATTCTTGGCCATCGACTGTTCCCCAGACTTGTAGTAACCAAATATGCTGCCCAGTTCTGTGATGAACGCCAAATTATAGTACACACACGAATGAGTGAGTGTCAACTCCTTCTTGCACGCCTGTATCTCCTCAGTGGTGAGCACGTAGATGGTGGTATCCACCGACTCGTTGTTACGGTTGGCAGAGGTAAGGATGAGTTTCATCTGGGCTTGGCTGTTCCATACAGCGCCATTCTCAGTGCCGTAGTTCCACTTGACGCTGATAGTGCGGGCGGTCTGGTCCTTCCAGTCGGCCATGTAGCCGGTGCTCACCTTCAGCAGGTGCAGGTTGTCTATATGTTGACTTGCAGTAGCCGATGTGACATTGTCGGTGAGGCCCCACAGCTCCTTGGCCGAAGCACGCACCACAATGTAGTAGGGGGCTATACCGCCCGCTTGGATTTGTGCTTCCGTCATTTCCGAGGTAATCAGCGAGTCCTTGAAGGTGTAGTTGGCAACACCCTTCTCGAACATCACCGAGCCGATGTTCTTCGCGTCGGCAGTGTTACCGGTAATCGTGCGCATCACGAGGAACTGGTCACCGTCCACGGCATCCTGATAGTCGGCATTACTGACCGTCCACTTCAGTTCTACGGCACCGGCATCGGTGAGCACGTTGTGGGTGCTGAACTTCAGCGTGGTGGCTGTCAGGTTCTGTACTTTATGCATCGTCATGTCATTCTTCACCTCATGCCCCAGAATGGTGTAACCGTTGGACAATTTCACGTTCAGCTTCATGTTCTTGTGCAGTACGGTAGCTGGCACCTTGATGAAGCCTGCGTAGGTGTTATCATTGAAAGATTCGTTGATAGTCTTGGTTGCTCCGTTCTCGTCGGTATAGGTGCCGCCTATCCAGTACACAGGCTCGTCGCTTGAGAAGGGAATCTTCAGCATGCCTTCTTCACCCTTCGCTGTGCCAAGCACCATGTCGTATGTCTCAAACCGTATATCCATCGGATAACTGCCTAAAGGAACAGCCTTGCCGTCATACATTTTCCAGTATGTGCTGTTCATCCTTGCCATCAACAGGTTCTCGTCGGTAACTTTACGATGGTCGTCCGTTGGCATCTCGTTCCAATTGTGGGCCGAGTAAACGTAATAGGCTGATTCGTATTCATAAGCTGCATAGGGATAGACTTCCCCAGAGCTTGAAGACTTATAATAGTTGAAACCAAAGTGGGTGTTGTTGTTGGCAGTACACTTCTCATAAAGGTAATTATAAGAAAGGCCAGCTCCACCTTCCCAATAAGCGAAAGCAATTTTATAATCGCTACTGCTTAAATAGCCGTCGGAACGACAATTTTCCATATTGATTCTGCTATTCTTGGTTGCCAAACCTACGAAGCCGCTGGCATGAGACAAATTAGTGTCCGCAGTGGCCGAAACCCATACACAAAGAATATCTACGCGAGGGTTGCCGCTTGAAGAAGTCGTGCCGATTAGTCCGGAAACATAGTCATCGCCACTGACTTTTCCTGTCACATGCAGGTTCTTGATGGTAGCGTGGTTTACTTTCATAAAAGGTGCTACAGCGGTAAATCCCCCGCTGATGTTCACATTCAGCGTGTGGCCATTGCCGTTGAAGGTGCCGTTGTAGTAAACGCCATTATTGAGGGCAATGCTGTTCTGGATGGAGAAGTCAGCATCCATGATGGCGTTCACCTCCTTGCCATTGCTACTGTCCACCAGGTCGCGGAACTGGATCCAGTCATTGCTGTTGCGCAGCACGTAGTAGTTCTTACCCTTCAGATTGACAGTGTCTAAGGCCCAAGCCCCCTGGGGCACCAGCCAGGCGAAAAGCATCAAGACTATCAGGTGGAGCCAACGTGCCCCTCCCAACGTCCTCCGCGTTGTCTTTTCACCCATTTTTGTCTTTGTACTCATAAGCATTCTATATTTATTTTCGTTTATGTTTTTGTTTTCGTTCATTGACCTTTGGTCGAGCCTGGTCGCATCCTTCGTTTTACGAGGTCGCTATCTCTTCAGCCATCGTATTCAAGGCGACACAGTCGGCACGGCTGATGTGGCGTTTGCCGGCATCGTATTCCCATGGACTGAGGACGAGCACACGGCCATCAGCTACAGCATCGAAGATGTCGCTGGGTGGCTTGTAATAGTCGCAGAAGCCGTTATCGGCCAAGACGATGAAGGGATGCTGTTCTTTGATGAGCACTTCCTTCACTTCTTTCTCCTTGGGGGAGATGAAGGGCGAAACCATCACCGTGCCCTGTCGGGCAGCCAGCACACAGCCGTTCATATAGCTGCGCAGCGACTGGGGGCGGCCTTGCGCAGCCTCGTCAACCAGAGTATGGCTCACGTGGACGGTGGCATAGTGCTCGGCGTGCAGCAGCAGGATATTGCCCACGCCGGCGTAGATGCGGCCTGCAATAGCGATGCCCTCCTGCACTCGGAAGAATCCAGGCATGAGGCGCTTGGTGGCCAGACGCTGGGGATTAAGCTGCACATAGCGGATCATGGCCTGCAGCTGGCCACGGCGGGAGAGGGGGCGGAGGAAGGGCACCTCGGTGAAGAGGGGAGGCAGGGCGTAGTAGGCTTCATCGCCAAGGTGGGTGCGCAGGGGATTCTCCCGGCTGGAAGCCGGGGCAAGGGACGAAAGAGAAGCCTGGGCAAGGGGCGAAAGAGAAGCCTGGGCAAGGGGCGAAAGAGAAGCCTGGGCAAGGGACGAAAGAGAAGCCTGGGCAAGGGACGAAAGAGAAGCCTGGGCAAGGGACGAAAGAGAAGCCTGGGCAAGGGGCGAAAGAGAAGCCTGGGCAAGGGACGAAAGAGAAGCCTGGGCAAGGGGCGAAAGAGACGGCGGCGCGCCTTCGCCCTTTGCCCCGCCTACAAGGCCCCTTCCTGCTGCGGTCTGTGCGGAGTTTTCGTTGGTTGCCCCGCCTTTTAGGCGGGATGCCGCAGCCTGTAGATAGCTATAGGCCCTCCCCGCCTTTTTTGCCGCCCGCCAGAAGCCTTGCGCCACATAGCGGATGCTTTTCTCCATCGGACGGCGCACATACCAGATGCTGTGCAGATGGTCGGGCATGAGGCAGTATTGCAGAATCTGAATCTCAGGACAAAACAGCGGCAGGGAGCGCTGGCATTCCAAGAGCGCCCTCCCCAGCTCCGTCGGCTCCACCCTTGTCAGGGTGGGGTTGCCGGCAGGAATGACCAGCGTGCCTAATAGCGGCTCACGCGACGTCACCGTCAGCGTGACATGATAGATGCCGATACCTTTCCATGAGGTGCCTTCCTCTTGCCATTGCTATTGTGCTTGCGTTGTCATTCCTGCTGAGTAATTATCTTTTATTCTTTCGTGGCGAAAGGCATCAGCGATTTACGACCTTGCCCGTCTGGGAATGCCGATACCAGTCCTGGCATTTCGTGCGGTCGCTGGCCCAGGTGTTGAATTCTGTGTAGGCGTCCTTGATGCAGGTGCGCTCCATAGGCCACTGCCACTTGCCCGGGATGATGATGCCGTGAGGGTCCTGTCCCTTGGTGGCTATCTTGATGGCATAGTAGTCACTTTCATAGATGCCCTGCTCGTCTTCCTTGAACTTGGCACCGAGAATAAATGAGCAGGTCTGGAAGTCGAAGCCTGCCGGCTTGCTGACGGTAACGGTGACCGCATCTACCGTGCGTGTGCCGTTTCCCGTATTGGCCATCTGTCCGACAGGGATTCCTAACACTTTGTGCAGCTCTTCGCTGAACACAGGGATATAGTCATCGTACCGCTTGGCATTCTTGTTGTCAAAACCTAACCACAGGTTGCGGGTGCCGCCCAGTGCCACAAGTGAGACGTCAATCTTCGTCTTGTCGTCAGCATTCTCTTGCACCTCTATCACGCAGTCGTTCATGTCGTAGTCTCCCTTGTCCTTGTCCTCCCAGGCGTAGGTCCACAATTGCGGCTTGGCGGGTTCCGGCGTGATGGGTGCCGTGGTGGCCTTCTCTATACGTTCGGCACCCTGTGGCATCCAGTACAGACGGTCGTTATAGTCCCAGTCGTTGCCGTCTTCGCAGGCAATGAACACATATCCGTTCAGCATGAACACCTTGACGCGCTGGTCAGCGTCGGCCATCAACTCCTCGCCTTTGGCCAGTTGCAGAACCAGTTTGTCGCCAGCGGTAAACCCTCTGCCGATATTCCTTTCCGCCTGCCGGCATTGCAGATAGTGGCCGTTCACCATATATTGCTTTGTGGCGAGGTCCTTCACGGCAACGGTACCTGTGCCGTCGTAGCTGTCGTTGATGAGGAATGACTCCTGATAGTTCTCATCACCAACGGGATACCAGGTATAAAGCAGGTGGACATCCGTCTGACTGTCTCCACCGATGAAAGCGATGGGCAGGTCATAGATGGTAAACGGATTCAGGCGCACCTGAATGGTGTTGGTGTAATCGTGACTGCCAATGACGGCACGGTTGTCCTGTCCCTCAGGGAGCACGTTCCGTACGGCACGCAGGAAACTGGGATAGTTGGCCAGATAGAACTTGCCTGCATCAGGCTCCAGAGGCCCTGTCGTAGCACGGTGCAAGGAGAATGCCCTGTTGGGGGCGCTGGCTGAAGCCTCACTTCCGGCAGTCAACACTTCACGCAGCGACACCTGTGTGTCAATGCCAGGCTGGAAGGGACGTGCAATACATAGCCCAGACGCATTATAGCAGACGGCATAGAGCACCTCGGCATCCTTCGGCGCACGGAAGGTCAGCGTCGCGGAGCCTCCGTTGGCCACTGCTGCCGCTGCCAGCCGATAGGTGCTGCCGGCATAGGGATCGTCGTCTAAGACGGCTACCTCGCTGATGTTTTCCAGGTCGGCATCAGCAGTAATCTTTACGCTATACTGTGTGGTGAGTGCCCAGTCGTGCTGGCGGTCGATGGTGGTACCCAGTGTCTGTTCGGCGTGTGCGATGCGCTCTTCGTCAGTCATCGAATAGGTCTTCTTCACATAGTCGTTCGCATCGTGCTTACAACCGGAAAGCAACATCATGCCGCATACTGTCAGGATGGCGGCTGGCATCCATTTGTTCATTGTCTGTTTCATAATCGTTATAATTTTCTTCTTTACTATTATTTCATTCAGCTTTTTGCCATATAACTAAAAATATAGACCACACCCAGGGGTGGGGGCTGTGATGGTATAATTCACGATTGATTTCGTTCGTATTCTAGTTATTATCGCTTCTATATAACTAAAAGTTATTTGTCCGATTTACAGTAGCAGGCATAGCCTCTACTTGGACGCTGCAAAGGTAGCGTTTTTTTCGCTTTAATACAAATTTTTGAGACACATATTTGTGTGATTATTATTATTACGCAATTTTGCCAGTTAGGAACACGTCGTCACGTACACACAAAGGGTCTACACACAGAGAGTCTGACCCTTTGTGTGCATAAAGCGATGACACCGATGACACCGATGACAGTGGGGTAATTTATTTTTTCGGAGGTGTATGGGAGCGTGGTGATGATGATATAGATATTAATTTAAAATGTTAATATATATATATAATATTATTATTAATTATTAATAATACTATCTCTTCTTCTCGTGCGATGACAATAAATGGCCGGTGTCATCGGTGTCATCGGTGTCATCGTCATCGATTTTACGAGAATAAGCAGGCTGCTTACACCATTTACTAGGCTACTTACGCAATTTAGTAGGCCACTTACGAGAATAAGCAGGCCACTTACCCAATTTAGAAGGCTACTTACGAGCGTACACAAAAAGGGACGGACGGTTGTCTGCTGTCAATGAGCCAATGGCAGCCAGAGACTCATGTCGTCGATGCCCCGATTGTCCCAGGCGTAGTAGGGGATGAGGCGTATCTGTACCTTCTTGCGCTGGACGGGGCGGCGCTCACGGTAGAGCTCGTCCTTGCCCCACGAGTCCTTGTTTACGAGCACGGCGTCGCCCTCCAGCACCACCATCTCGTGGCCGCTGACAGTCATCTTCTTCTCAGCGAACTGGATGTCGGAGGGGATGGCTATGTCGTTGATGCGGTGACCACCCACGATGTCCTGCCCCTCTAAGCAATAGACGATGGGGCCGCGCATGACGGCTGTCTGGTTCTTGGCCTCCTCGACCAGCGGGTTGGCCTCCATCAGACGTGCCTTCATGGGCAGGTTCAGCTCTATGACGTCGCCCTTCTTCCATTTGCGAGGCTGTCGCAAGTCCTCTGCGAGTATCGGCTGTCCGTTCAATTTGAGCGACATGTCGGTACTCCAGCTGGGAATGTGCATGCGAATGCTCTTCAGGTTCTTGGCGCGCTTGACGGTCAGTTTGATGTAGCCGTCCCATGGGTAGTCGGTCTCTTGCTCTATCTCCAGGTCCTTGGTCGTCAGTGTGTTCTGTCCGTAGAGGTTCACCCACAATGTGTCCTTGTTGATGCTGTAGGCATACTCCTGAGCCTCGCAGAGCGTGCGCAGCGTGTTCGGCGGGCAGCAGAAGCAGGAGATATAGTGCTGGCGGTGCTTGGGCCAGCGCATGGTGTAGGGGAACTCCTTTGTGCGGCGCAGGGCCTCAGTATAGAAGAAGTCGCGTCCGTCGAGCGATATGCCGCTGAGAATGCCGTTGTACAGCTCGTTCTCGATGTTGTCGATGTATTGCGGGTCGCCGTTGGTCAGGAACATGCGCCACGAGAAGAGCATCAGTCCTATCTGCGCACATATCTCGTTGTGGGCGGCCTCCTGCGGCAACTGGAACTGGCGGCCGTAGGCCTGGTGTATCTGCTGGATGGAGGGCTGGTCGTAGGTGGTGCCGTCGGGCGAGACACCGTCGTAGAGCGCGCCGCAGCCACCCATGATGTAGATCTTGTGGTTGATGATGTCGTTCCAGATGGCTGTGAGATTCTTCAGCAGCTGGGCCTCGCCCGTCTCAGCGTAGAGGTCGGCTACGCCGGCGTAGAGGTAGTTTGCTCGCACGGCATGACCCATCGCCTCGTATTGGTCGCGGAATTTGTGGCGGTCCTGGTTGTGGTCCTCGCCGTTGGTCACGCTGTCGCGGATGGCGATGAGGCCCTTGGCCAGCGTCAGGTAGCGTTCATCGCCCGTCTCACGGTACATCTCGGCAGCACCCATATAGTGGCTGGGGCAGATGGCGTTGCGTGAAAGCTCGGCGGCGTCGTTGGTCAGGAAGTTGTAGAGGAAGTCGGCGGCCCGTCTGCCACACTCGAATAATGTCGTCTTGCCAGTGGCCCGCTTGTGTACGATGCCTGCCGTCATCAGGTGGCCGAGGTTGTAGGTCTCGAAGTTCAGGCGCGAGGCGAAGGCGTGCTTCTGGTCTTTGCCGATCTCAATGCCTGCTGCGTTTTCCGCATTGCTGTGTGAGTCGATGCCTGCGTTGCGCTCGCTGATGACCACTGGTGTGTGGATGTAGCCATCAGCACGCTGGGCCAGTGCCACCTGCTCGATGAACTGGTCCATCAGCGCATCCACCTTCGGGTCTTTCGTCACGGCATAGACGGCAGCGCAGGCCTCCAGCCACTTGTACATGTCGCCGTCGTGGAATGGGGGGCCGTGGTGCTTGCCCTTCACCGTGCCTGCTGCCACCTGGAAGTTGCGGAAGCCGTGACTGCCGTGCTTGCCGTCTTTGTCAAGGACTTCCCAGGGAGTGTTCCATGTGTCCCACATGTCCCAGATGCCAGTTGTGGAGAGCATCTGGAAGCGTTCGCCCCAGAATCCGCCAGTCCAGCGGGCTGCTCCCAAGGGGAGGTTGTACATCTGAGCTTGTTGGCTACGGCTCATGTCGGTAAGCCCCTGAGCGGTAATGGTTGCTGTGGCGCAGCAACAGACGAGACATGCGGTGATGATTCTTTTCATATATACCTTATTATTTATATAAAGACGCTTGAAATGTCCTTTTGTCACCCCTTTGCCTTCGTCGAACGCACTTTCGTTTGACAATAAAAACAAAAAATCGTTTTTTTGTTTTGTATTTTTCTCACTTATTCGTACCTTTGCAGGCGAAAACGAAACTAGATATTAATTTTATTGTTTTAAGATGACAGAGAATCATTCAATTGTCGGATTGAAAATCAAGGGCCTTCGTGAGTCCAAGAATCTTTCCGTAGAGGAAATTGCTGAACGTAGTGGCCTTACTGTGGAGCAAATCACCAGTATAGAGAACGACCAGAACCTGCCGTCGCTGGGTCCGCTGATCAAGATAGCCCGTGCCTTGGGCGTCCGTCTGGGTACCTTTATGGACGACAACGACGCGCTGGGGCCTGTCGTCTGCCGTGCTGCCGACCGCGAGCGCGACAACAGCATCAGCTTCTCGAACGGGGCCACTGATGCCCGCAAGCACATGGAGTACCACCCGCTGGCACAGCAGAAGGCTGGCCGTCACATGGAGCCGTTCGTCATCGACATCCATCCTGAGGAGTCGCCGGAGTTCCAGCTGTCGGCTCATGAGGGCGAGGAGTTCATCTACGTGATGCAGGGTGAGGTTGAGATAGTCTATGGCAAGGAGACCTATACCCTGAAGGAAGGCGACAGCATATTCTACGACAGCATCGTGAAGCATCACGTGCATGGAGCTCCAGGTAAGAGCGCGAAGATTCTTGCTGTGGTTTATATACCCTTCTGATATTTATTCTTGTTTTTTAATGTAAAAGATTTCAGAAGATGGGTAGTGTAAAATTAGATATGGCCGGCCGGCCTCTGCCAGACAGGACATATCCTGCAGAGAAGGGAAGTGCTGGCTACACTTTGTCCGAACGGACGCTTGGCCAGTGGCTGGAGTACTGGGCTGAGACAACCCCCGACAAAGAATATATAGTATATTCCGACCGTGACTTGCGCTTTACGTGGAGCAAGTTCAACGAGCGTGTTGACAACCTCGCCAAAGGACTGATCAGCATTGGCGTCAGGAAAGGCTCGAACGTGGGTATCTGGGCAACGAATGTTCCCGACTGGCTCACCTTCCTCTATGCCACCGCAAAGATCGGAGCCGTGCTCGTCACGGTGAACACCAACTATAAACAGAACGAGTTGGAATACCTCTGCAAGGACTCCGACATGGAAGTGCTCTGCATCACCGATGGCACTTGGGACTGTAACTATGTCGATATGACGTATACCATGCTGCCAGAATTGAAGACCTGTGAGCGCGGCCATCTGAACAGCGAGCGGTTCCCGTGTCTGAAAAATGTTGTCTATATCGGTATGGAGAAGTATCGTGGCATGTACAACACGGCTGAGTTGCTGCTCCTTGGACAGAATGTCGAGGACGAGACGCTGAATGAAATGAAGAAGGAAGTGAGCTGCTACGATGTGTGCAACATGCAGTACACATCGGGTACCACGGGATTCCCCAAGGGCGTGATGCTGACCCACTTCGGTATTGCGAACGACGGTTACTTTACTGGCGAGAACATGGGCTTCACACAAGATGACAAGCTCTGTGTCTGCGTACCCTTGTTCCATTGCTTCGGTGTCGTGTTGGCTACGATGAACTGTCTTACCCATGGCTGTACCGAGGTAATGGTTGAGAAGTTCGACCCGCTGGTAGTGCTGGCCTCTATCCACAAGGAGCGTTGCACGGCAGTCTATGGTGTGCCTACGATGTTCATTGCCGAGCTGAACCATCCCATGTTCTCGATGTTCGACCTTACTTGTCTGCGCACAGGCATCATGGCTGGCTCGCTCTGTCCTATAGAACTTATGAAACAGGTCAGCGAGAAGATGTATATGACCATCACCAGCGTCTACGGCTTGACGGAGTCGTCGCCGGGTATGACGCAGACTTGTCTGAACGATACCTTTGAACAGCGTTGCACCACAGTAGGTCGCGATTATCCGTTTGTCGACGTGAAGGTGCTCGACCCAGAGACGGGCGAGGAGTGCCCCGTTGGCGTACAGGGTGAGATGTGCTGTAAGGGCTTTAATGTGATGAAGGGTTACTATAAGAATCC